>Ga0155739_119_pt1 | contig 40135 bp, 39 predicted proteins | sample RifCSPlowO2_01_FD_107393 | JGI IMG/M metagenome (GOLD analysis project Ga0155739, IMG submission 107393) | Chlamydiae bacterium RIFCSPLOWO2_01_FULL_44_52
AAAGCCATGGAGATTCTCAATGGTTATGAGAGGAAATATTCTCGCAGCGAAGTAAAAATTATTAAAGAGTTCATAGAGAGGCTCTGTCAAATTGAATATGAAATACTCTGCGAGAGATCAAAGACCGAAAACAGCGGTCATTTATACAAGGGTATCGACCGACGAGCAAGCTGAGCACGGATTTAGCCTAGCCCATCAAGAAGATCTTTTGCGAAGAGAATGTGCTCGCAAAGGAATCCAAATTGTCGAGCACTTTAAAGACGATGGCTATAGTGCAAAAGATTTTAAACGTCCGGACTTTCAGCGGCTTCTCGAATATTTAAAACGACACAAAAAGCAAATTCAGTATCTTTTTGTGACAAAATGGTGTCGTTTTTCAAGGGATGTTGCCAATACGATTTTGATGAATCGTGAACTCCAATCGTATGGGACTCGTGTTGTTACTCTGGATGATGGAGAAGAATCTGACAATCCAGCCAGTTTTCTTCTCACGATGCTCAATATGACACTTCCCGAGATCGATAACCGTATCCGCTCCAGAAATACTCGGGCTGGGATATTACGAGCTTTAAAAGAAGGATTTTATCCTTATGGCGGCTCTCCCAAAGGTTACTCCAAGGATCGAAGCAGTCAGAAAACACCTTTGCTAATTCCCAGCGAATTAGCACCTCTAGTGAAAGAAGCATTCGAAGTTTTTGCAACAGGTGCTTTTCCTATTGAAGATGTTCGGAAGGCATCGTGAAAAAATGGGCTCAAATTGCAGCGTAGTCAGTTCGGACAGATGTTAAGAAATCCGGTTTACATGGGAAAGATCTATGTCCCAGAAACAGAGAACGAAGAGGCTCGCTTAGTCAATGGAGTCCATGAAGCTATCGTTTCCGAAGATTTGTTCTTGAAAGTGCAGAAAATCCTAACCAACCGAATGGAAACAAACACGCATCTTTGCGCTAAAGAAAAGCTACGAGATGAACTCCCTTTGAGAGGACATTTGAAATGCCCTCAATGTGGAAAGAACTGGACAGGAAGCATTTCTTCCGGAAATGGAGGGAAGTATCCCTACTACCATTGCGAAAAAGGATGTAGGGCGCGAGCGAGTGCCGCGACTGCTCATGAACAGTTCTTTCAATTCCTGAATACTCTTCAACCTCCTCCCGAAATCATCGACCTTCAAATGGCGATGATGGAGGCGCTATTCAAGGCAAAAGAGGGCGATAGAGGCCAACAGATTAGGAAATTGAGGTTAGAAATAGATCAGCACAAGCAAAACTTGCTTAAGTTTGACCAGCAACGATTCATATCAGGGGATTTGGAAGCGGATTCTTACCAGAGACTAAAAACTCATACTCTCGGAGAACTCGACAGACTGAACCTTCAGATCTCTGATTTGGAAATCTCAGACACTGCTTTCCAGAAGTATGCACGGTATGGAATGAGTCTTTTGAAAGATTTGACCTGGTACTTTCAGGAGGCTGGGTTGGAAGCTAAGAGAAAACTGCTTGGTTCGATCTTTCCGGCAAAACTGACTTTTGAAGATGGAAAATATCGAACCGATGGATTAAATCCAGCACTCGCGATTATCCTACAGAAAACCAAGAACTTAGAAAGTGAAAAATGTGGAGACATTGTCATTTCTGAAAATGTCTCCGGGGGTGTGCCGGCGACCGGACTCGAACCAGCACCTTATTGCTAAGAGTAGATTTTGAGTCTACCGCGTCTACCAATTCCGCCACGCCGGCAACAAACAAGCTCAGCTAAAAAATGGCTCGATGTTAGCACAATGCTTAATAAAGATGCAACCTATCCATTAGACCAGCCCTTCCCTCTGTAGCGGGAAGGGGGATTGTTCATAACTGGGGGCCATCGAGCATAGATAATGTGGTCCAACCTCGCATTTGAAGCTTGTTCGACCACTAGGACTTCGGATACCCCTTATGCGCTTTTTGCCAATTGTAGAGCACTTTTTCCTTCGTAACTCGATCATATCGCACCTGGATCGAGATATAAGGATGAGGATGCCGATTATCCCCATCACGCCCTTCCTCTCTTTCATAGAGCTTGATGACAATTTCTTTATTCATCCAAGGATCTGTCTCTACACCGCTTCCTGTAAATCTCTTAAATTCCTGGTAGTCCTTATCTTTTGCATAAGCCGGGCTCTCCTGGTAATATTGCATGAGAGTCCCCACCACCTCCAGCGCATAATCCTCCATCCCTTGAACGTAAAAATCTACCTCAGCTCCAATCTGATGTTTCGACGCCAAGTTTTCTTTCGTTGGGTCAGCATAGGTATTATGCGGTGGACACCGGTGTCCGCAAGTAATAATCACTCTCTTAGCTGTCTTTTTTTGAACGTAATTTAACAAATCGATGAGGATCGGATAAACGTTTTCTTTCCCATGGATAATAGGAAAACCATGCCGACCGCTCCCTTCACAATCATGCAGAAGTTCCGCTTGATTCTCCCCAGCGACATATGGAGAATTCAACACATTCCCCTTACAACGAAAAAAATCTTTAGTAATCCGAGGCAGATGATTCTCCCCTTCCCAAGGATAACGCGGTCTAGGCTGCGGAGTTAAGGACGCAATGGAATAAAGCTCCTCGTTACAATTCCGGTAAATCAGCTCTCCCTTGCAGTTCTGTCGGCGAATTTTTTCCTTCTCAGATTTTTCCATACCAGAGCAACCAACGAAGAGAAGAAGTGCGATTAATCCAAGTTTCCGTATAGTCCGCCTTAGGAACGGTCTAAAAATACAATGAACTATTTCAGCAGAGCGACATCGCCTAAAATCGACCCTCGAAAAGGGAGCTGTATTACCACGAATACTACCCCATTTTCGATCGTCAGGTTTCCGTTGATCTGGTGCCATCCAATGCTTCATTTTATTTCTAGACAGCTCCTTAAGGGTGGATGCATATCTGATCACATTCTCCAAAAATTACAGCTATCCAAAGAAAAAGACCTACTACACTCTTTTACTCATCTAAAACTACAAGAGCGCTTTCAGGCTGTCAACCAAGAACTTGCATGCAAGACCCATCCCATAAAACTCTTTTGCAACTCAGGACCGAGACAAAGTGAACGGGATGTATGAAAAATGCTGGTTAATCCAGTTTTTGAGCCACCTTTTAAAAACAACAGCTGACGCCATCTTATTCATTAACCTTGAAGGAACGATCACCATCGCCAATGAAGCGGCTGGCAAAATCTTAAAGCAAGACATGGGAAAAATCCTCCGCCAGAAATTCTGGGATGTTTTTGAAGATGAAATGTTTGGGTTTTCAATGAGCGAGGCTTTGCGGTTTGGCATTTCCCACCGGCTCATCTACCGGCATACTATGGAGATTTCTACTGCCTTTATCTATGAAGGCCCCAAAACCCACCACGGAATGTTTATCACTCTTAAAGACAGCAGCGAAAAAGAGTCTCTCCGCTTACTTGCCAATCGCAATGACAAAATGAAAGAACTAGGAGAAATGGCCGCCACGGTCGCCCATGAGATCCGCAACCCTCTGGGAGGAATCCGCGGCTATGCATCCCTGCTTTTCAAGGACTTAGAAAATAGCCCTCATCTCCAAGAAATGGCTGGCTTTATCATGGAAGCAACAAAGGCGATGGAGAGGATCGTTCACGCAATCCTTCATTTCTCCAAACCGATCCAAATTGAACCACGCTCTATCGATATAGGAGCTTTTTTAAAAAAAATCGGCAAATTTATCAAAATAGACCCAGCATTCCCTAGTAATGTGAAGCTCCTTTTCCATATTCCAGACGCCCCTCTTCTTGTCCCTTTTGACGAGGGGGCGCTGAAGCAGGCTCTATTGAATCTCATCTTCAATGCTTTTCAAGCTATGCCAAAAGGAGGAGAACTCAGTCTCTCTTTATTGAAACTCGAGTCCAGCTGCCAAATCACAGTATCAGATACAGGACTTGGCCTCTCAGAAGAACAACTGGAACTATTATTTTCTCCGTTTTATACCACAAAAAAGACGGGCAATGGCCTTGGACTGGTGGAAACCCACAAAATTATTCAAGCCCATTTCGGAACGGTCGTACCCCATTCTATCCTTGGAAAAGGAACGACTTTTACCATTCTATTGCCTTTAAAAAGGTAGGACAATGATTGAAAAAATCTTAATTGTAGATGATGACCCCATCCTGTTGAAGTTCATGGTTGAAGTCGTAAAAAGGCAAGGCAAAGAAGCTGCCACAGCCTCTGATGGAGAAGAAGCGATTGACATCCTGAAAAACGAATCGGTCGATCTCGTGATTACCGACATGAAGATGCCCAAAAAAAATGGACTTGAGGTATTAAAGCAAGCTCTTCAAGCCCTCCCTTCTCCCCTGGTGGTCATTGCGACTGCCCACGGCACGGTCGAGTCCGCTGTCGAAGCCATGAGGCTTGGGGCTTTTCATTACTTGATCAAACCATTTTCCCCAGATGCCCTAAAGAGCGTGTTAAACAAGGCAGAAGCACACGCGCGACTAGTCCATGAGCATCGCTACTATAAAGAAGGCTCGAAATTCCCCCCTCTTGTTGCAGAAAGCCCTGCCATGAAGTACCTTTTGAAGGATTTAAAGAAAATTGCAAAAGCCCAAGCCAGCGTGTTTATTACTGGAGAATCAGGAACCGGGAAAGAAGTCATCGCGGGAACCATCCACGAGTTCTCAGAAAGGGCAAAACACCCTTTTATCAAGGTCAACTGCGCGGCCATTCCTGAAACTCTTTTAGAATCAGAATTCTTCGGCCACGAACGGGGCTCTTTTACCGGAGCTCATACAAAAAAAACGGGCCGCTTTGAACTGGCCGACAGGGGTACGCTTCTTCTCGATGAAGTGACTGAAATTCCCCTAATGCTGCAACCGAAACTCTTAAGGGCCCTTCAGGAACAAGAATTTGAAAGGGTCGGAGGAACGCGGCCCATCAAAGTAAATGTGCGTTTCCTAGCCACTTCTAATCGCAACATGCAAGAGGCTATCGAGTCCAAGGTCTTCAGAGAGGATCTATATTATCGCTTAAACGTAGTCCCTATCCATCTGCCCCCTTTAAGAGAAAGAAAAGAGGACATTCTGCCCTTAGCCCATCACTTTTTGGGCAAGTTCTGCCTAGAAAACCACAAAGAGAAAAAAACACTCACAGAAAAAGCCATGGAAAAGCTTCAAGCCTACTCATGGCCTGGTAATGTCAGAGAACTCGCCAATATTATAGAAAGAACGGTGGTACTCGACTTTGATACAGTCATCGACAGTTCCCATCTCTACCTAGATAACACTACCGCTATCCCCTCAAATACATATAAAAAAGGAATGAAGCTCCACGAAATGGAAAAAAAGCTTATCCTAGAAACTCTCGAAGCGAATTTTCAGAATCGCACCAAAACAGCGGAGAGCCTGGGGATTAGTATCAGGACTCTTCGCAATAAACTTTCTGAATACGAGGAGACACCGTGAAAGAAATATCAAACGAAGTGGGCATTATCGGGGTAATCTTGATCTTAGTAATCTATTTTCTTCTACAATGGGGAAAGGTGCGGCCCAAGAGCTTTATGTACTCATTTGTGAACCTTTTAGGGGGAATTGGGATTCTCTATTCCCTTTTTTTTGCATGGAACCTTTCTGCTTTTGTTATGGAAATTGCATGGATCGTCATCAGCTTCTACGGGCTTGTGTGCTATTTCGTCAGAAAATGGAGGCAGCCTTGATATTTGAGGGCCAGCTCCAGCCAATTTTTCCAAAAACCTTCCGTCCCCAACACCTGGGCGATATCATAAAAAAGATAAAGCGTTGCCATCTCTTCCTTTAAATCCATTTCAGCTAGCGCCTCGGAGCCTTTTTGCTCTTTGGCCAAAATACGCAAGCAAGCGATAACTCGCGCAAGGCTCTCTTGCAGCTCTTGGATACTCCGATGGACCGTTAGCTCTGTTTGTTGAGGCATAGGAGAGTTTTCTATTGTCTCAAACACACGTGTCCTCAGATCGGTCGGCAGAAAAGGTTTTACCACTTCTTCTATCGGCTGGTATTCTATCCCCTCAAAGCCCAATCCCCCAAAAGTCGTATTGATAAATTGCACCTCAGGATGTGCTTTTGCATAGTGAGAGATACTAGCAGCTTCCATCACCCAACGAACGGCGGTATAAATGGGATTTCCCAGACGGTCTTTTCTTTTTAAAATCTGATCCGCCGCTGTCTTTTCGTTATCGATTTTTTTGAACTCCACGGCCTCCTCCCCATCTATCCCGGGCGCATAATGCAAGTTATCCGTATAGGCCAAATCGACTCCATTGATCAAAACAGGATTACACCCCATCTCTACCGCCAAAGCCAAACAAATACCTGTGACAGAAACAGTCTCTTCTGACAAGTTTTTGCCCAAAAGGGGATCCAATAACCCAAGTTCTTCTTCCAACCAAAGCTCCAGAGCGCCACCAATCCCACTTCTCATATATCCAAAAGGACCATTACATGTCTGGAATATGCCAGGGTGCACCCTTGTGGAGTAGAGAAGAGGGACTTCAAAGCCAAAGCTATTTTTAAACCGTCGATACTCCTCCAAATTGGGATCAATGGCCATGCCAAAATGGGGCATAATCCCTTGCGAGCTCAACGCAGCTAAGGTAGATCCTCCCGCAATGATGAGAGCTCTATTATCCAGCTGCCTTAACGTATCGATCGTTTTTTGAAGAGAAGGTCCCGCACCACAAACGATGGCAGGAATGTTTTTGAACTTGCCTAAAAGCCCGTTGGCGTAGAAAGAATGAGGTAGTAAAAAGAGATTCTCAACAAAATTTTGAAAGGGCTGATACCCATGCAATCGATCCATATGCAGTGCGTAAGAAAGAGCACTTTTTCTCAAAAGTTTTAATCGAAGCTCCTCCAACCCGCCCTTTGAGTTTAACCCCAGTACCTCGATTCTTTGGGACTTAAATCGATGAAGAATTGCCTCAATCGCCTCATCAGTTGGAGTAAAATACTCCAAAAACACCTGCCTATCTGAAAGCAAATCGATCGCAGAAGGCTCATATAAAAAAGCAGCAATCACTCCGGGGAGATCTTCTAAGATGATAATCTTTCTTTGAATATTTTCCTTCAACCATTCTTTAGAGTGGTTATAGATCTCCCCTTTGCCCAGCCCATAAAAGTACAACACCTCAGCTTTTTCCAGCTTGAGCTCAGGCAATGCTTCCTCTACTACCTCCTCTTCTTCCCATGAATTGACCATGAGCCCAATCGCCGGGCATTTGTCGAAAAGAAGCTCGAGCGCACGGTTATAGGTCCATGAGTTTCTTTCCATCAAATCGTCCCCTTTTCTCCACCCACTTGTTCTCAAAACGATCCCATGCCCTCTCCTCATAGTGGATATCATCTACCCACCGCGTATTGACCCGTATTTGTCCTTCATCATCCCACCTTCTGAGATTAAAGCGGGGCTTTTCTAAATACTCTATCTCCTCGATCAACTGGCCGCGGCGATTACATCGCCGATGCACCCCTACAGGCTCTCCTTTCCGATAGAACCCCTCGTCTAAAACTATCCCATGTGGACTCAGCATCTGATCCCATCCCTCTCGTACGCCTCTTAAAAGGGAGCACTTTCGCTTCAAACGACCGTTTGGCCAGTATAGTAAAGACTCTCCAGATAGCCTCCCATCCGCATAACACTCGATCGTTTTAGGAGAGCCATTTTCATAAAAATATTCTTTTTTATCCTCTTGCGTTCGAGAGTAGAGAGCACCTGATATGTAGTATAACTTATCCCGAAGCTGCGTCAAATCGCCTATTCTTGAATCCATTTCGGCATATCTATGCTCCGCCAATACGTTTAAAAAAAACATTTGTTGGTGATGTTCTATTTTTTGCCTCGGATCTTTGGCCACCTCGCGTTCAAAAATCGGTTGCCAAATGTTCCATAGAGGCAAAAGCAACTGATGATAGATCGGGTGGTCCTCTAAAGGCTGAAGATCTGTTTGGCTCTTTTTTAAAAATTGATCCCACTCGTTCCATCGCCGAACGGTATGTAAAGCGCCCCTTGCTAAAACACTCTTCACATCCAGCTGCCTTTCAGGAAAGACAAGGTCTTGTAGCCTTTTTTCTTCTAACCCCAAGATACCTCCTTCGGTAGCATTGATCCACCCTTTGCCCTGCGCCTTGTCACGGGTCCATAAAGCAGCCATGAGCCAATCGCGTTGCGTGAAATGCCCATCGACCTCCACAAGGCAAGCCTCTTGATCATTCGGAAGACCTGTGTATTTTTCCCCACCTGCATAGCAAAGATCCATCCCCACAAAAATAATAGGACTGCAACCCCAAAAAGAAGCGACCCCTGTTAAAAAGTTGCCCACAGTCCACCCGCCATCAAAAAATTCCTCTTCTTCAAAAAGCCAATTGAGGATGTTGGAGGAGCCGTCGGGAAATAAGATTTTATCTCCCTGCATCTGAGATAAATTCAGAGGATTCACACGAGCTTGAAAGCAAAAGGGAACCTCTGAAAAGGGGTATTTTCGACAGGGCGCTTCTGCATCGATAGCTGCCGCAAAATCAGGCTCAACGTCAATAGCATTAAGCGCGCTGCCCCCAGCAAAAATCAAGGCCCGCCCTTTGAGCTCCTTGAGAAGATGCCCATTTTTTTTTAAAGAGGGTCCTGCACCTACGATAACGGCTGGTACATTCTGGAAAGCATGCCGAAAAAAAAGTCCTCTTTTAAAGGGAGCTGCGTTCGCCCGAGCGTTGGCTATTGGCTTCACCCAATATCCAGCAGCATCCGATACAATCAAATGCGCAGCAAGATGAAATTTTTCTAACTCTTTTTTATACTTACTTCCTACAACATGCATCTTTTGAAAAACTGCTGACCAAGCAATTTGTTTGAGTATTTTCTCCTTTTGCAAAGGAGATTCAAGAAGGTAGATCTGGATCCGAGAGTCGCGGCTTTCTACAGGTTCTTTGGAAATCATGGCAACGCGCCGCGTCCCATTCACCCAATGAAGCGCTTCTTGGTAAAGAGCTTCGCTAAAGTGATCGATAAAGAGAAATTCAGAATCTTCTGGACATTGCATAGAGTTCTTTATGGGAAGGCAAAAATGGCACGGCTTCATATCCTTCCTTCCCTTGCCAATAGGTCATTATCTCCTCTGGACCAATTAACGTAACAAAAGGTGCCTCAAGGAGGCCTTTATAGCCAAAGGCCTGCATAGCAGCTTTCGTATCCAAAGCCGTAGCCTTACATTCTACAAGCAAAAGCGGCTTCATTGTTTGCATAAAACAAACCACATCGTACCGCCTCTTTACAAGCTTCCTCTCAACGGAAATTAGCCCTTTGGGATAGCCCAAAACAAGCATTCTTTGGAGTAGGCCCTGCCGCACAATTTCCTCCGGAGTCCATTGAACCAAGGAACCTCGAATGATACACTTACTGTACTTGAACAAGCCCATAGTTATTATCTTCACGCCGATAGATGACTTTAAGCTTGTGATCTTCTTCAGATCTATAGATCATAAATGGATCACTGGTGATCTCCATTTTCATGACTGCCTCATCTTGGGTCAAGGTTTTTAACGGCATGGTGTCTCGCGCCACAACTTTATGAAGCTCATATCGGCTTTGTTCTTCTTTGACATTCTCTGCTTCAATGTCATCGTTAATCACACTGAGATTGTCATGCAAGGGCTCTATGACATTCACATGGATGTCCACAGTACTTAAATCTTTATTGCGATAATCCTGAAGCTTCGCTTTGTATCTACGAATCAGTTTCGTTACTCGATCGATCGCTTTATCAATGGCTTCATACAGGTTATCCTTGCTGCCTTTAACCTTGATTTGAAAACGGATGAAGTTCATCAAGATCGAACAAGATTTTTCTAATTTTTGTGCATCTAGCGTGACGTGGACATCGATAATCTGATCCGTGATGCGCTCAATCCGATCCAGCTTCTCCCAGACATAACTCCTCAAGGCGTCTGTAATCTCGATGTGTTTTCCTATGATATAAATCGTATAGCCTTCATTTTCAAACTTGTTGGGCTTTGCCATAATGCACCTTCTAATCAGACGGAAGTTTAACATCGAAAAGCTTGCTTGTACAGAGCTTTTTCGCAATACTTTACAAAGTATGATCATAACAACAGGCCTGCTTCTACAATCCATTCCCTACCTGGGACAGCAAAAAATTCTAAAGGTATTCACCAAAAAAGAAGGTCTTCTTTCCTTCTTCACAAAGAAAACCGCTCTGACGCCGTTCTGTCTTGCGGAGTGGAGCTATCGCGATACGGAAAAAGAACTGCTTTCCCTACAAGAAGCCCACCTGCTCGATCCCCTCTTGGAACTTAAAGAAGATTACGCGACTCTAAGAGCAGCAGGATCGATTGCTAACAACCTACTTGTTACACAGATGCCCAATAAAAATAGCGAAGCCCTTTTTGAACTCGCTTATCTATACTTAAAAAAGCTCACCAAAAGTCCTGATGTTCTGCCCGCAAGCTTTACATTAAAACTGCTCGTTCATGAAGGACACTTTCCGCATGAAAGACCCCCGCAATTTACCACGGAGGAGTGGAGTGTTGTCGAAATACTTGCCCTGTCCCGATCTTTGAAACAGATCCAAGAGACCCAATTCCTGCCGATAGAAAAAATCAAACGTCTTTTGGAAGATTGTGTTAGATAAAAAACGCACCGGAAGGGACTCGAACCCCTAACCACTTGGTCCGAAGCCAAGTACTCTATCCATTGAGCTACCGATGCAAAAAACAGGCGTTATGCGAAAGAGGGGACTCGAACCCCTACAAGATTGCTCCCGCTACCACCTCAAGGTAGTGCGTCTGCCAGTTCCGCCACTTTCGCAGAAGACAAAAATCTTAAGTGAAAGAAGATTATGTTGCAAATTCTTTCACCCAGGCATCTGGAGTAATATCTTTTCCAATGACAGATCGGGCAAGTTCCACCCAACTCATAGAACTGCCTGGGCTGAAGAGTTTTGTTTGCAAAATCTTTCCCACTTGAGGATTGGTTAAATTGCGACTACCCGTTACTTTGTAAAGCATTTCTTGAATAGAAGAAGCAAACATCTCTCCGAGAAGATAGCTGAAATAGTACACAGGAGCCAGACTGATATGGTATTTGGCCGCCCAATCTCCTTTACCCGATCGGTTGGGACATGCAATTTTTTGGTATTTTTCTACGAGGCTCCACCAGAGCTGATTGAGGTCTTGTTTAGGATCTCGGTAAAGCTCGCTTTCGAAGGCTGTCATGACAAGCACCCACCGGCTAAAGACCAACTGGCGGCGGCAGAGACTTTTATCCGCTTCTTTTCGGAGCTCCGGGGAGCTTGAAACGACAAGCTCAGCTAAAGATTCAGACCGGTATGCCTGGCGGCCCGCAAGAAGCGCCATTGCCTCCGTAGAGAGCATGTGCGGGGGTTCTCTTAAAAGCCAAGGAAGAGTCTCATCGAACCCCAATTCATAAATCCCATGTCCTAGTTCATGTAAAACGGTTTCCAGCCACTTCATCGAGGATTGAACATTATTTAAGGTTCTTATATCCTTTTTACGGTCGATGTTAAGACAAAAAGCATGTTGGTTCTTGCCTTCTCTTTCGTAAAGATCACTATGGGCAAGAATGCCGCCTACATCGATTCCCATTTTTTGATAAAATGTTTCACTTGCTTGGATGATATCAATATTTTGAACGAGCTGATCCAACGCTTGGTTATTCAAGGGATCTTCTTGGCAAAAGGGATCTGACCAGCTCCAAGGTCCGAGCTCATCCGTCTGAAAGTGTTTTTTTTGCTCTTTTTGAATTTCTTTGACAAGCTTTTCATAGGCCTTATCAGACTTTAAAGAGAGTTCATCAAAAATGTGTAAAAGCCAGGTAGAGTCGATTTCTTGAAGGGCCAGTTGCATTTGGAAATAATCTGGATACGCCAAAGCCCTTGCAGCTTGGTTCCGAAGTTCCACAAGCTCGAGGATCATGGGAGCGAGTTCTCCACCAACCTCCTTAGAGGCTTCCCAGGCTTTTTTCCGCTGGATTGGATCCTTTGCTTTTTTTAAGATCTCTCGGATCTGGTTTTCTGTAACCTTTTTTCCATCTATCATGGGCCGAAACTGAGCGTAGCTTTGGGCCAGATGCGCCTCTTTTTGCGAAATTTTCGCTAATAACTCTTTCGGAATTTGGTTCTGTTTAAAGGAGCGGATGAGAACATTAAGCTGGCGCTTATCGATGGGATCAGACGCCTCCTGATCCCATTCGAGGAGCCTCTGATAAGTACCGGGATGGTTAAAAAGCATTTTCAGCTCTATATCGAGAGCAGCTTTAAGATCTGCGGCATCAGCAAGCCCCGTGGTCTCTAAAAGCCAGCAAGCTTTATTCAACTGCACTGATTTACCCTCAACGCGAGGGACAAATTCTTCTAAAAATTCCTGAAATTTTCTATGATCTGTACTATTATGAAGTGGTTGCTCGTGTGTTTGATTCATTTCTATAGGATAGCAATTAGTCCTTTTATAGGGAATTGCTGTCGCTTTCTACCTACCTGTTCAGAGTACGGCTTAGAGGCGGTAAAAAAACACGGAGCTGTAAAAGGAGCTTGGCTGGCAGCCAAACGAGTGTGCCGCTGCCACCCTTTCCGAAAGGGGGGCTATGATCCGGTTCCTTAACTCACCTACACGCGCACAGGAAGCCTTCTAGACTGTTTCAAGCATCACTTGGGGGGTAATTTTAGGGTCATGCCCGGGTACAACGCATCTTTTTCTAATCCATTGAGCTGCACAATCTCTTCCACTTTCACTTTATAAGTCCGAGAAATTTTCCAAAGCGTTTCCCCTTCCCCTACAACATGGTAGCAGGAAACAGCAGGCGCCGTCTGTACTGGGGGAGGAGCACTCGCTTTGTCTTCCCCAAAAGAAAATTTCGCTAAGACAGTTTTGTGATCAATCGGCTGGATGGGTATTTCTCCCACATAAGAGTAAAGAGTCATCGCTGCCGCATCCCAAATGAGAGAACTTCGCGGCGATTTCAGAAGTTCCACGCAAAAGCGCATCGTTAGATCCGTTTGCTGTTTGAGAAGAGCAAGAAGCTGTAAAATTCCACGATCATCCAGTTTTTTTAAAGCGAAGTCAAAATCCATTTCTAATAAAAGCTTTGCCGCTGTGGGAGAGTGTAAAGCTACGTAGTTTAAAAGAAGAGCCCTTCTTCTTTCGTCAGAACAGTCGAATCCTTGACTAGCCTCTTGCGTAACGCTTTCCAACAGTTCCCAACTGCCTTCCCCAATGAAATTAAGAAGAACGTGGGGTTCTTGGCAGACACCTGGTTTTTGAAAAAGCTGCTTTACCGCATAAAATTCTGGTGTATGAAAAAACGCCTGTTCTAAGCTTTCCTCCCTTTCTTCTCGATTCTGGAGACGAAGAAAAAGCCCCCTAGCTGTCAAAGGCCATTTTTCTTGGTAAGCAAACCGAATAATCGCCTCAAATTGGTCCTCTGTGAGGTTAGGGTAGATTTCCACGATCTCCCCCTTTGAAACATGGAACTCTCTGGCTTGTTCAGGTTTTCCACAAAGGGCTTTTTCCAAATTAAAATGGCGGTAAGCCGTCAGAGCAGCTACAGCGAGATCTCTTTTCGAATACCCATCTTCTACAAGAGAACGATTGGTTAAAAAACTTACCAGCTCTCGAAAAGAGAGACTTGCCATCATAGCCAATGTCCCTCCATTCGTCGTTTCAACAGGAGAACCCCTCTTTTGCCCTCTTTGCACAGCGATCGGCGCATCCTGAACGAGAAAATAGGCGACAAGGCCGATGTTGAGCGCCACACTAAAAATAAGAGCAAGACTCAGCGTCTTAAACTTCTTTGCAATCATAGGAAAAAGCGTACAGCTTTAAATTTAAAAGGGGAAGAAAAAACACTTTTAGACAATCAAATAAAGCGGTAAAGTAGAACCTTTATGAAGCTTCCATTGTCTTTAATCCAATCTTTCCTCCCTCCTCTCGATTTTCCTCCCGTCAAAATAGGAGAAATTTTGACTCTTTTGGGGATCGAATTGGATAGAATTGCGCATCCACAGCCCTCTTTTGCTGGAGTGGTAGTGGGGGAAATCCGCGAGCTAAAAAAACACCCTGATGCAAAACATTTAGTGATCGCTCAGGTTCATGATGGAGACACGACCTACTCGGTTGTTTGTGCAGACCCCAAGTGCAGATCCAAAATGAAGGTTGCATGGGCAAAAGTTGGCGCAGTGCTTACGGATAAGGACGGCATGCAAAGACGTATTGAAAAAACCCAAATTCGAGGTATCGACTCTTTTGGGATGCTCTGTTCAGGTTCTGAACTTCAAGTGAACTCTCAAGTAGACCAAATCCTCGAGCTTCCTCCAGACGCCCAGTTGGGCCAAGATGCGGCTGCACTTCTCTGGGATCCTGTATTCGAGCTTTCTTTAACTCCTAACCTCGGCCACGCAATGAGCGCTCTGGGAGTGGCAAGAGAACTGTCTGCCGCCTTACAATTACCTCTGGAGCGCCCCGAATTCATTATTCCAGAAAAAAAACTCTCCAAAGAAATTTTTGTCCGTGATGCAAGCCTTTGCCCTCGCTACATGTGCTGTTTGATACAAGGCATTACAGTGGGTCCTTCCCCCTTTTGGCTTAGCCAACAACTCGAAGCATGCGGACAAAAATCGATCAACAATGTGGTGGACATCACCAACTACATCATGATGAAAGTCGGCCAACCCCTTCATGCGTTTGACGCGGACAAACTGCAAGCAAAAGCACTGGAAGTAGGCGTCTTAGATGCGCAAGAACCTTTGCTATGCCTGGATGGAACCGAAAGGATCATTCCGAAAGGATCTTTAGTGATTCGAGAGGGCAAAAAACCCATTGCAATTGCTGGCATCATAGGAGGTATGGGAACGAAAGTCACGGAAGAAACGACAAATGTTCTTCTAGAAGCTGCCTTGTTTGATGCGATGTCTATACGATCGACCTCAAGAAAAATGGCACTTCGCACAGAAAGCTCCCAGCGTTTTGAAAAAGGGATTGACCCGATAGGCGTAGAACAAGCGCTTTTTGAAGCAACAGAACTTTTGGGCGGGAAGTGCATGGGCTGGGTCGATATTGCTCCAGGCAATTTTGAACCTAAAGAAATGAGATACCGTGAGTCCTTTATCAATCAAATTCTAGGTATTCAGCTCTCTTTAAGCGAAATCATGGAAATTTTTAAAAGGCTAGGTTTTGCGCCCACAAGGGAAGTGGTTAGTATCCCCCTCTACCGCTCTGATATCAATGCTGAAATCGATCTTGTGGAGGAGGTGGCGAGAATTTATGGTTACAACCATATTGAAAAAAGAACCCCCCAATGCACCATTTCTGACATCCCCACTGATCCAATGTTCCGCTACGAGAATGAACTGCGCATAAAGCTTTCTGGAATGGGACTTTATGAATTTCTGAGCTGTGATTTAATGAGCCCTCGACTGAGAGATCTCTCAAGAGAAATTACTCCCGAAGCGATGCATTTTATCCAAGCTCGGCATGCAAAAACAGAAGAGTACTCGATCCTAAGAACCTCTCTACTTCCGGGACTTTTGGAAATTGTCAAAAAGAACCTTGCGCAAAAGAACCAAGACCTGGCGGCTTTTGAAATCGGGCGCATCCATTTTGCCCAAAACGATCAACCCATCGAGCTTCCTAACCTCGCTCTTTTACTTACAGGGAAAAAAAATCCCGTCCACTGGGGACAAAAATCGGTAGATTTTGATTTTTTTGATCTCAAGGGGATCGTAGAAAACTTAGGTTCTTTTACGTTTACGCCCTCTGGGCATATGTCCTTTCATCCCAAAAGACAAGCAGATATTCACGCCATGGATGTCACCCTTGGATCAATCGGCGAAGTACACCCCGCTTTTTTGGAAAAGTTTGATATTGACCAAAGAGTCTTTTTTGCAGAATTGAATCTTTCCTCTTTATTCCAACAAGAAAAAAAGACCCGCCTTGTGATGAAACCTCTTCCGCAATTTCCAGCTTCTGAGCGTGACTGGACTCTACCTCTCCCACTCGATTATGCTATCGATCGAGTCCTACAAGAGATGCAATCCCCCCTTTTGGAGCGGGTGGAACTCATCGATCTATATATTCCAGAATCTCTCAATCAAAAGAATGCTACTTTCCGCTTTATTTACCGAGATTTGCTCAAAACGATTTCTTTTGAGGAAGTAGAACATGAGCACGCAAAAATCATCAGTACTATCACAAAACTCCTTGCAAAATGATAAAACGTTCTTTATAGTCCATGGACTATGGGATTATTTCTCTTACGAGGTCTTATGAAATACGCTTTTCTTTATTTAGCTGCCTGCGCGTTGATGACATCGTGCCAGACGAATCATCTGTTGGATCAGGTTGTCTCACAAACCTTTGTCCACAAATATGGCTTTGAGACATCTGAAGAAGAATGGGAAGCTAGGGAGCAGGATGGCCTTGTTGTCTCCACCTTAAAAAATGGCGTTAAGGTCATTCGTTCTTATGAAAATGGCCAGTTGCACGGCGATACTGTCTATACCTTTCCCCATAGCGCGGTTGCTGAGAAAGTGTTTCTATACGATCAAGGAATTCTGCTCAAAGAAAGAAACAATGACCCTTCTGGAATGCCGATTCGTGAAGAGGTCTATGAATTTGACAATCGGAGGATGATTACCCTCTGGGACGAGAAAGGGGTTCCTTTGAGTATCGAAGAATATCTGGGTGATGTGCTCATGGAAGCAAAATATTATACCCCCGAACATGAACTGGAAGCGGCTATTACGGATGGATGCGGTGAGCGGATTAAGCGAGATCGCGCAGGTCTTTTGATCTCTCGGGACGATATCCAAAACGGCGCACTGGTTGTTCGCACCACATACCACCCCAATGGAGAGACACATACTGTATCTTGCTATCAAAACTATCAACTCCATGGCCTACAGAAGAAATTCACCTCTACAGGAAAGCCCTTGATGGAGCTACACTGGAATCAGGGAGTGTTAGATGGGGACAAGATCGTTTACCGAAATGGGTACAAGGTGGCCGTGATTCCTTACGTTATGGGAGAAAAACACGGAATAGAGGTGCACTATGATGATTTGGGCAATATGATTGCGGAAATTGAGTGGCAAAAGAATAAAAAGCACGGTTCGACCAAACTTTATGAAGAAAGCTTCACCGATACAGAGTGGTTTTTCAGAGGCCAGGCCGTCAATGCTGATAAATTCAAATCCCTGGAAAACCGAGAGCGGATTGCAACAGAATTCCACGAAGGTGCAGTTCAATAGTCTTGCGTAACCTGAAGAAATGCCGAGCGAAGCTCGGCAAGAATGGCTTGAGCGGATAAAATGTAAAGCCGCCGCAAGCCGGGCGATTTCTTTAGGTTACGCAAGATGTCTAATAAGGCAGAGGCCACCCTGCCCCTTTTTTTGTTACTCAGATGGTTTGACGATTACTTCAGAAGGCTGAGCTGTTTCACTGGGAACTGATTCCGGAGCCTTAAGCCCTTCTACCCCGCAACATCCTCCGTTGGCTCTAGACTTCACCCTTCTTTCATGATAATCCTTCTCTTCTTGCGGCGGATTCGTTCGCATTTTTTGAGAATTATCTGACTGCGAAGTGGCTGGTTGTTGACAACCAATGGCTAACGTTGTCAAACAAAGAACCGTAGCTACTACTTTTTTCATCTCTAAACTCCTGCTGTTAGGACAATTCCAACTGTACCGTCAGACCTTTTTTTCGGGAAGCAAAAATCTTGCTGGCATGGTTTTTGCATCTTAATTCTATGAGAGCTAATAGACCTCTTGCATAACTGAGGTCTAAGAGGGTGTCTACAATAAAATATAAACCCGTGGGTATAAAAATGAAAAACAAAACTCTTCTCAAAAAAATAGCGCGGTTAGAAAGTATGAATGATCAGATTACAGCAGAACTTGCTTTTCTTGAGCATCTCGCTAAAGCTTTGGGATTTGCAGAAGGGTTAAAAACACTCAAGGCAGCTGCTATCGAGATGCTAGAAACAGATCAGAAAAAAGAAGCGAAGGCTGAAAATGACTGGGAACCAAATTCATAACTCACTTTATACCATTTGCGAGAAATAAATTCATAAATTAGGGCTGGGTAACGTGGCAGATTTGAATGGTCGTTTTGCAGCTCATGTTTTTAAACATGAGCAAGAAAGGATCGTTCAAAGATGACATGTTATACGGCCCTAATTTATGAATTTATTTCTCGCAAATGGTATTACGCACAGAGGAAGTCTTCTGTCCTGGACTGTTTGAAAGCGGCAAAATGATCCTACCTAGCGGCAAAAAGTGCCGCCTTGAAGAGCCAACTTCTCTTCATGACTCCACTTGCGAAAGGGCTTGCCATCAGAGACAAAAGGCCTGACTCTAGACGCCGCCCCGCACTCTTCTGAGCAGCACCCTCGATGCGCTTCTAAGCAAGATCGACAGGTAAGGAAGAGAGCGTTACAATCCATATTCGCACAGTTGACGTAGGTGTCATTAGGCGTGGTGCAGTAGCTACAACAAGTAATCGGGTTCTCTGCCCCATCGGAAATGGGAACCGCTAGGCGATCATCAAACACAAAGAGCTTGCCCTTCCAATGTTCATCCCCGTACTCTATCCCATAGTTAATCACGCCCCCCTCTAGTTGGTAAACGTTCTCAAATCCCTCTTTTTTCATCATACTGGAGAAAAACTCACACCGGATGCCCCCTGTGCAGTACATCAAAACCTTGGTTTCCTTAGGATTGCGGGCTTTTTTCAATTTTTTTATATATTCTGGAAACTCCCGAAAAGTCTCCACATCAGGCCTTTCTGCCCCTTCAAAATGTCCGATCAAAGATTCGTAGTGATTTCTGACATCGAGAAGAAGGGTATCTTCGCTTCGATTCTTCAACATCTCCTTCCACTGAGAGGGGGAGACATGTTCTGCCCTATAGGAAAAATCAACCTCGCACCGAACGGAGACCAGTTCTTTTCTGTACTTGACCGTCATTTTTTCAAAGGTATGCTCATCCAACATGTGAACCTTAAAAGCCATTTCTTGAAAACTCTGCCCCACCCAGGCCATATATTCATCAGCATGAGGAGAAAGTCCGCTGGCTTGGCCATTAATGCCCTGCTCAGAGATATAGATGCGACCTTTAAAGTCGCGATCCTTAAAGAATTCTTTGTGCTTCTTGATGAGTGTCTTTGGATCTTCAATCCTACCGATATGATAGTAAGCCAAAACTTTATATCTCATAAGTCAGAAATTCTACTGTACTTTTGGAGATATGTGCAATTAAATTTGCAAAAATTTACCCCTTACGCTACACTCTGAACTCTTTAAAACCGATTATTTGTTCAGGAGTTAAACCGAATGGCTCGCTACAGAGGACCCAAGAACCGCATCGCCCGAAAATTTGGAGCAAACATTTTCGGAAAAATGCGCAACCCAATGCTACACAAGCAACACCCTCCGGGTATGCATGGGGCAAAACGTAAGAAAAAATCTGATTACGGCGCTCAGCTCGACGAGAGACAAAAACTAAAGGCTGTATACGGTATGATTAGCCAAAAGCAGCTGGTCAATGCATACAGAAAAGCTGTAGAGAAGACTGGGCATACTCCCACACTGTTTATAGAACAGCTGGAATGTCGATTGGACAATGTTGTGTATAGACTCCGCCTTGCGCAGACTATTTTTGCTGCACAGCAGCTTGTTTCTCATGGACACGTTCTCGTCAATGGGAAAAAAGTAGATCGACGCTCCTTCTTAGTAAAGCCCGGCATGACTGTGTCCATTAAAGAGGCTTCTAAAAAGATGAAACCTATTCTCACGTCACAGGAAACCTTAAACCGAGAAGTGCCTGAGTACCTTTCCTTAGATGGCGATAAATTTTCAGGAAAACTCCTCTCTTCACCCCAACTCGATCAGATTCCCCTTCCCCTTCCCATCAACATACCCCTTGTATGCGAGTTTATTTCCCATACATCCTAATGGAACCCATTCCCCCCAGAAAGACCCTGGGGGCGCCCACAAAAAAAACAATAAAACCACGCTGGCCTGAATGAAACAACTATTCTTACGCAAGAAGCTCAAAGCAGACTTTGTCGAGGTCGACGAAGAGCACCATGGACTGCAACGCCACCTTGGATGGTTCCAACTCATTGTCATTGGCATTGGAGCAATTATTGGAGCCGGGATTTTCGTAATCACTGGTAAAGCCGCTGCTGAATACGCGGGGCCCGCGATTCTCCTTTCCTTCGTATTGGCATCCATTATTTGCGTATTTGCAGGATTGTGTTACGCAGAACTCTCTTCCTTGATTCCGATTGCTGGGGGATCCTATTCGTACGCCTACGTCGCTTTGGGGGAACTACCTGCCTGGGTCATTGGGTGGGCCGTGACGGGACAATACATCTTCTCAGCATCAACGGTTGCGGCGGGCTGGTCTGGCTATTTGCGAAGCTTCCTTCAAGACTGGGGGATGGCAGTACCTGCAAAACTGGCCTCCTCTCCTTTCCGCTATGATATTGGCGACGGCTGGTCCCTTACAGGAGCATTCTTCGACTTGCCTGCCATGTGCCTAGTGATCTTAATTGGAATCATGATTTGTGTCGGGATTAAGGCAGTGGCTCGTTTTAATAGTCTCATGGTCATTATTAAACTGAGCACAGTCACTCTTTTTGTTTTGCTCGGCATTGCGCACGTAGACACAGCAAACTGGGTTCCTTTCATTCCAGAAAACACGGGCCACTTTGGCGACTTTGGTTGGACTGGGGTGATTCGTGCGGCGGGGCTCGTCTTTTTTGCCTATATTGGATTTGACACAGTCTCGACTCTTGCGCAAGATGCCAAAAACCCACAAAAAGACCTACCGCGGGGAATCCTAGGTTCCTTGGCCGTTTGTACAGTAGCCTATATCGTGGTTGCAGGGGTTCTCACCGGTATTGTAAGCTACACTATGCTTAATGTTCCCGATCCGATTGCTGTTGCGTTGAACGCGATGGGTCCCTCATTTTTCTGGGTTTCTTCGATTGTAAAAATAGCGGTACTTGCCGGGTTAGCTTCAGTAGTGCTTGTACAGATTTTGGGACAAACCCGTGTGTTTCTCGCGGTAGGAAAAGATGGTCTTCTTCCTAAACGCATGTCAAAAATCAACGCAAAAACGAGAACTCCTATTGTCGCCTCTATTACTGCTGTTCTCGCCTGTATGATTCTAGCTGGCACGTTTCCGGTAGAAATCTTAGCCCAGCTAGTTTCCATGCTTACCCTTTTCATCTTTGGAATTGTCTGCTTAGGAGTATGGATTTTACGCCATACCCACCCAGAATTTAAACGTCCCTTTAAAGTACCCTTGGTTCCCTGGGTTCCTCTTTTAGGGATTCTTGTGTGCTTGGGACAAATGCTCTGTTTACCGCTAATCACATGGGGACAGTTTGGCTTTTGGCTCATTGTTGGATTCTTGATCTATTTTAGCTATGGCATTAAGCACAGCGTGATCAGAGTCAAACACACAGAAAGAAAAGACTGAAGCAAAATCCCCAGCATCTCTCGGCAGATGAGTGCAAAAAACGACTATAATTCAGGGTTCGTCGCTTTTCGGGATCATGAGGTATACTTTAATTTCTTTCCAAGAAAACAAACAAATAGAGCATAAAAAGATGAGAGCAAGCAGCATAAATTGTGCCCCTTGATCCAACGTTCGATCACTGGACATATCCAGCCAAAACTCTTTCACGCTGCCTGTAATCAGAGTAGCAGCTAGGCAGGCCGTCCCTAACTTTACGAAAAAACTCCAGCAAGAGGATCCTATCTCCCCTCTATAAAGAATCGCACAATTGACAAATGAGCTAACGCTTGTCGCGATAGCCACACTGACCGTCCCCCACCCACAAACAAAGACAAAGAGCGCATTTAAAGCCACGTTGACTCCTACTGAAAATAGAGAGGCAAGGCTTGGCAAGCGGTAGTTTTTATTGGAATAACAGTGAGTCGCCAGAATGAGTGTACAAACCGAAGGGATAAGGCCCATACCATAGCCTACGAGACAGCGAGACGTTTCCATCACATCATTGGGGCTAAAATCCCCATGGCCAAAAAGAAGGCTAACCGCTTCTTCTGATAGAGCACAAATCCCAAAAGTCGCAATCATCATCAGCGCTATTCCAATCTTTAGCGCATGCTCCAGGAGCTCTGTTTTTTTTCCTTCCTCTCGTGCGCGCGAAAGCGGGGGTAAAAGAGCTCCCGTCAATCCCATCCCAAACAGGGCTAAAGGCAATTGCTGTACGCGAATCGCGTACCAAAGATAAGCGGGCCCCTTGAGATCCGCTATTCGCGCGAAAATAGGATCTAAAGCGCTATTAAACTGAACAGCGCCAATCCCCAGAATTCCCAGCATTAAAGGTTTGATAAGCTTTTTACAATCCTCAGAAAAAATCTTCGGCTTCATCCATTCTTTGATAGAAAGAAGACTCCATCCCTCAAAAATCGTTACAAACCACTGGCCGGCAAATGCAAGAGTCACTGCGATCGCTAAACAATGGACATCGGGAGCGAAGAAGGCAGAAGTAATCCAAATAACGTTAAACACTACTGGAGCTGCAGCAGGGATAAAGTATTTCTGTCGACATTGCAACAGCGAACTATTAAGACCATACAAACAAATGAAAAAAAGCCCCGGAGTCATCCACATCATCAAGTGGACAATTTCAGCCCAATCAGGTCCAATCCAAAGACTGATCAACCATAAAAGTCCTTCTAAAAATAGAACGATGAACCCTAGTAAGAAGGTCATAGAAAAGACAACATCGCGATAAAAGGCACTCCCGTTTTCTTTCATTTCGATAAAATGCGGAACAAAAGCTGCGTTCATATTCCCCTCCCCGAGTAGGCGTCTAAAAAGATTCGCCAACCGGTAGGCGACAAAAAACGCAGCGATTTCGGGGGACGAACCAAAGTTGATCGCCATGGCTACGTCTCGAATCAGCCCGCTAATGCGGCTAAACAAGGTACCTGCAAAAAAAGATTTGGCAGATTGCAAGACTGTTTGTACGGTATCCATGTTGAAAGAATCGATCTCCTTGAGATAAAATGCAAGAGCAGATGAAAAAGATCATACTAGGGGCACACACTTCTGCTGCTGGAGGAGCGCACAAGGCACTTTACGAAGGCAAGGCGATTGGCGCAACGACGATCCAGTTTTTTACAAGCAATCAAAAACGGTGGAAAGGAAGGACAATTGACAAAGAGGAGCTTTTAGCTTGGGAAAAAGCCCTAAGCGAAACGGGCATGACCCAGATCATGAGCCATGATAGCTATCTCATCAATTTAGGTTCGCCAGATCTCGAACTCTTAACCAAAAGTAAAGAAGCGTTTCGAAGAGAAATCGAGCGCTGTCATCTCTTGAATGTATCCTTCTTGAACTTCCATCCCGGAGCGGCCACCTCAGGCACTATAGAGGAGTGCCTTGAAACGATTGTAGACAGTCTACTGTCCATGGAAAATCTTGTACATCAAGGCAAAACAAAACTTCTTTTAGAGACTACAGCAGGACAAGGAACGAGTGTTGGCTACTGCTTTGAACATATCGGGATGATCCTTCACGAAGTGAAAGGCCACATTCCAATAGGGGTGTGCGTGGACACCTGTCACATTTTTGCAGCTGGCTACGATATCCGGACCAAAGAAGCGTGGAGAAAAACTCTCAAAGAGTTTGACCGCCATATTGGTCTTGAACATTTGAACGCCTTTCACCTCAATGACTCGGTGAAAGATCTCGGTTCTAGAGTCGACCGCCATGCAGATATTGGAGCTGGAAAAATCGGTCTTGAATGTTTTCGCTATATCATGACGCATTTCGACCAGCCTAAATATTTAGAAACGCCAAATGGGCCCCCCAGATGGAAAGATGAAATCACAATCCTTCGGAAATATGCAGAAGAAAAAAATTAAAGAACTATTACAAGGTGAACCTCAAGATAACGTTACAGTTTTCGGATGGGTACGTACGCTGCGCGATCAAAAGTCGTTTGCCTTTATTGAAATCAACGATGGCTCAACCTTTGGCAACTTACAGATTGTTCTCGATAGCCAATGCCCAAACTTTGTCTACCTCATCAAAGAACTCACAACAGGCGCATCGGTACGAGTAATGGGGAAACTCATAAAGAGCCCAGGCAAAAACCAAGCGCTCGAACTTAGGGCGTCTGAAATCGAGATCATCGGCCCGTGCAACGCGGAAAAATACCCTCTTCAGAAAAAGCGGCACTCTTTTGAATATTTAAGAACGATTGCCCACTTAAGACCTAGAACCAATACACAAGGCGCGGTTCTTCGCGTCCGCAATGCCCTTGCCTTTGCCACGCATCTGTTTTTTCAAAAAAAAGGGTTTCTTTACTTACAAACGCCGATTATCACAGGATCAGACTGTGAAGGAGGCGGTGAGATGTTCCGCGTAACGACGCTGGATCACAACAAACCGGAAAAAGATTTTTTTGGGAAAGCGACTTTTCTGACTGTCTCAGGCCAGCTCGAAGCGGAAATTGCCGCTTGCGCCCTGTCCGATGTATACACATTCGGTCCTACATTTCGCGCAGAAAATTCCAATACGTCGCGACATTTAGCAGAATTTTGGATGATTGAACCTGAAATGGCCTTTGCAGATCTCCAAGACGACATTGCCTGTGCAGAAGAATATGTGCAATTTACCGTGCAGTATGCTCTTGAAAATTGTAAAGAGGATATGGCTTTTTTTGATCAACATATCGACAAAGGCGTACTTACAAGACTTGAAAATATCTTAAAAGAGCCCTTTGCAAAAGTCCCCTACACTGAAGCGATCGAGATCTTAAAAAAGGCTTCAAAGAACTTTGAATTCCCAGTAGGATGGGGGATGGATCTGCAATCGGAACATGAACGGTTCCTAGCGGAAGAACACTACCAAAAACCCGTTGTTGTCACCGACTATCCCAAACACATCAAAGCTTTCTACATGCGTTCTAATGATGATGGAAAAACAGTGGCCGCAATGGATATTCTCGTTCCGAAACTCGGGGAGCTCATCGGGGGCTCTCAAAGAGAAGAACGGCTCGATGTGCTCGAAGAGAAAATCAAAGAGTGCAAGCTAAACCGCACCGACTATTGGTGGTATCTTGAGTTACGAGAATATGGCACAGTTCCTCACGCTGGATTTGGTCTTGGCTTTGAAAGGCTTGTACAATTTGTCACAGGCGTTGAAAACATCCGGGACGCGATTCCTTTTCCGCGCTATCCGAGCCACTGTGAATTTTAACTGGACGCGGAAGACTTCTACCATCCACAGTCAAAGTCCAGTAATACTTTCCACTTTGCCTGATGTGATTTGTCGGCAGCCTTGAAACAGCCCATGAAAACCCCCGTATGCGTAAGGTGTGTTTGTAAGCGAGAGACATGTTCCCAGAGAATTTCTTCAACATCACTTTTTCGTATCTCTACTGCATGTTGCGCTGCATACTCCCCTAATTCTTCAATATTATATATGCGCGCACGCGTGTCTGGATCTACGCCCCTCGGCACGCTCAAGTCAAAAATTACATGGTGTGCTTGCCCGTTGCCTCGAATGAGGTAATCTTGAGAGGTGCTGGCACATACAATGATATCATATTCTTGCCACCTATCTAGAATTTCCCTTCCCACAACATGAATCCTTTCCATTCCAGAAGAACGAGAACAAAGAGTCAAATTGAGTACCCCCTTATGCTCTAGATAAGAAATAAGCCCCCGGTTGATGGCGGAATAACCAACTAACAAAATCCTCTTATTTTCCCATGAAGCTAGCTGCCATAACATATTATAAAGGGTCGATGAACACTCTATTTGCATAGAGGCGCGGATCTTCTTACTTACGTGCAAAGCTTTTTGAAAAGCATAATGAAGAGAAGAGGATAAACATTTCGCGCTTCTATACGCAAGTTTGACTTGCCTTTGAATCTCTGTTTCCCCAAAAATCGCACTGTCCAACCCTGCTGTCACACGGCAAAGATGAGCAAAACAATCAACGCCGAAGTAGGCGTATACCGGGAAAGATTCCAGAACCGGCTTTTGGGCAGCTTCAAAACACCTAAAATCGCCCGCCCCCTTTCTGTCAGATGATCTGTAGACACCTTTCACGCCCGCTAACAAGCCCACTCTTGCATCCTTCTCAATATCAACGCGATCTTCAGATTCCCCATCGATCGATCGGCGTAAAAATCCCAAAAGTTGGCTATACACCAACGCAAGATCTTCACCGCTAAAATAGATTTCCGTTCGATTGCAAGTCGAAAGAAGCACGGTCGGAAATCCCAAAAAAATAGCCTTCTCCCCTGTTAAATTCGCTGCTGCAAGTGCTACTTTCTCTCTTAAAGCAAGGCCCGCAGTTTTATGATTGATGCCCAGCACCCCCAGCCCTTTTTTTTCACCCATTCCAGGAAAATCTAAGCGATCTGTCACACCGTCTTGCATAACCAGCTCGTCAAATGAAAATGTCCGAAGTCGTGTAGAACCATTTCACCAATTTATCTCTGATCCATAGAAAATTTCAATCTTGATAGTAAAATCACTCCTATGATCTCATGATCTATACTGAGTATAAGCTAGAGGTATAGGATTTATGGTAAATTCCCCCCAACCCCCCAACCCGCCCGACCAACCCACAAAGCCAGAGAATATTTTCCCTGCCACTCCCCCCGATAATCAACAAAAAAATACAGGCGATTTTCAATTGCAAATGAGCCATCAGTGGCTAGGCATGAACTTCACTCCCAAAGAGTGGCATCAACTTATGAATATTTTTTTAAAGGGATTCGGCGACTATGTGAATAAACTATCCCAGGAAGCGATCAAAAAGATGAAAGAAAACCAGCGTCGCGAACAAGGAAATGACTAACAGTTAATCTCTTACGAACATTGACAAGGAATGTTTTTTCTGCTATACTAGGGGAGTAACCCCGGGAGGGTATAAATGAAAATTCCTCACACGACAGAAGTAAATCAAGCGGCTATGCAGTTCTATGCTTCTATGAAGGACGAGGACGCTCAACTGGCTCAAGCCATACAAGCAGCGGGCGATCCTGATGAAGTGGACCAAGCCCCACAAATTTATTCTTGAACCACTGAATTTGTGAGAGAGGGGTGAGAAGTCCTTCTTGTGACCTTTCTTTTGAATCGTTAGAATGGGGTCGATTTTACCGAGGATCACCCAGTGCCAGATTTAGAGGAACACGAATTTTTACTGATTTCATCAAGAGAAGAGGGGCTACGGATTGACAAGCTTTTGGCAAACCGCTTTCCTGGCCATTCGCGCACCTATTTCCAACACCTCTTAGAGCTGGGCTGCGTCTTAATCAATGGAGAACGAGTCAAAAAAAAAACGATCCCTGAAGAGGGAGATGAAATTGAAGTCTGCTTTCAGGCAACCCCTGAAGCTTCTTTAGAGCCTGAACATATCCCTTTAGATATTCTTTATGAAGATGAACATATCCTGGCAATCAACAAGCCAGCAGGGATGGTCGTTCATCCAGCGCCCGGACATTGGTCCAAAACCTTTGTCAATGCCCTCTTAGCCCATTGTCAACATCTTGCACCGGGAGTAGATCCCTTAAGGCCTGGGATCGTGCATAGACTGGATAAAGATACTACAGGTGTTCTTCTCGCAGCTAAAACAACGATTGCCCACCAAAGGCTGATAGAACTTTTCTCAACACGGCAAATGAAAAAACTCTATCTTGCAGTGTGTCACGGAAAGCCTTGCAATGCCCTCATCAATGTCCCGATTGGGCGCCATCCCGTTCACCGCAAAGAAATGGCGGTGCTTTCTGACGGAAGAGAAGCCATCACTGAAGTGCAGGTAGCAGCCTGGAACGACAAATTCAGCCTTGTTTTGGCAAAACCTCAGACCGGGCGGACTCATCAAGTACGCGTGCATCTAAAGCACGCAGGCTCGCCTATTGTTGGAGATCCTTTGTATAGCACGGGAGAACTGCATGATAGGCAACTCCTTCATGCGTATCGGCTCGAATTTCAGCATCCCGTAACCAAAGCCCCCATGCGTCTAATTGCCCCCATCCCTACCGATCTGAGGATCTGGATTCAGAAACTCTCCGATCCTACTCTAACCCACTCATATACCGGAAATGAGTGACAAAGTCGAGTACACCTCTTGCAGAACCTGAGTTATACCATTTGCGAGAAATCTATTGTAAAAATATCTCTTTGAGTCTATCATTTCTCTCATACTGGATCACGCTCAACGAGGCACACACTATATGAAAGAATTTGTAGAATACATCATTAAAAATCTAGTCGACTACCCAGACAAAGTGCGTATTAATGAAATCGGCGGCACTCATACACTGATCATCGAACTTGGTGTTGAAAAATCGGACATCGGAAAAATCATCGGGAAAAAAGGGAAAACAATCAATGCGATCCGAACCCTTCTCATGTCTGTTGCTTCTCGAAATGGCCTGCGAGTAAATTTGGAAATCATCGAAGACGAAAAACCCCACGCAGCTGTTCAAGAATAGACCTCTGGCATAGCTCAGGTTCTGTCGATTTTGGGAAGGAAGGGGCTGATCATAGTCTTTCGAGAGTTAAGCGTCCCAGCCTCATACTTTAGGACAGCCATGTCCATTCCCTTTTTGAGCCGATGTTGCGGAATGTCTAGAAAGCTTTCCGTAAAGATGCGAGCCAACTCTTGTGCATTAGAACCTAAAAACTCCACCTCAAGCTCATTCCCCTTGATCCCCGGGGAATTTTGAAAGAGATTAAGAAATCGCTTGAGACGCTCAACGGCCACATCTCGATCTGGTATCCAAATCCACAGTTCATCTTGGTGGGAATAGTGCCCTTCCTTTCCTCGATACACATCATCAGCGCTGACAATCGTGCTCATCATGTGGATGTGCAGATCGATTTCAGGAAGCTCTTGGCTGATATGCATGGCCTTTTCTAGCCAGACTTTCTTTACGCCCATCTCGTGCTTCCGATAGAAAGGGATATTGACGGCAAATAACTTTGTCTGCCCCACGCGACAACACCCGTTTTGCTCTTTTGTATCGGCAAAAAGATTGGACTCCTGCCGTGTTGCACAAGAAGAAAGGTTTTTTTTTACCTCGTTTTCTCTATAACGATATACTTTTTTATAAAGAGAGTACATATCGTCATTTTGCAAAATGCGCTTGGCAGCCTTTTTAGGAAACTCTCTGTCTCTTGTTAAATCATTCAGACGAATCATCGTGGTTTTTTTACCTGTAGCAAGAGTTTTTAACCTATTTAAAAGGGCTGCCACAACCTGCACATCTACCGTACTGACTTTGCTCAAAAGATCCGTATCATCCAAGATGCCGTAAAGAAAGTGAAGATACTCCACATACTCCCTTGTAGGGTGAATAAAACTTGGATGATGGTGAGAACTGTCATTGATCTCAAAGGCTTTTCGCGCTACTAGCGTGTTACTCGACTGCGTATCAGAAATCATTGCAAGCGGAGGAGAAAAGGTCTGTAAAATAGACTTGTGGTGGTCAATAACACTAATAACATCTAAGTAAGGGGGAATTCCCATCTCATCACGGTTGCAAAAATCCCTCAAAGAGACTGTCCCCAACATCGGTTTTCTTAAATCCGCTGCGTGGATGACACCCACCGGGGAAAATTTCCCCTTATCAGGATACGTTACGGTCAAATAGGAATAGTGAGCGACCCTGTTTTTAATCTCTTCGATCTCAGAGCGGACAGTCACCGTGTCTTGTGGATTACCAAATACCTCTTCTTTTGTTTTGAGTGCGATATCCAATTTTTCCAACCGAGCGCGAATTTTTACAACTGCTAGATGCAGGGATTGGATCGCTTCTTCGAGGAAAGAAAAAATATCTGATCTCTCTGCAATCAAATCGCCGATTTCATCGAAAAGTTTGGCTTTTTTCATTTTTGCTGCCAACCCTTCCACAGCCCCGTAGGGAACCTCTCCAAGCTTGCTAAGAACCCTTGCCAAAGTGTCAAAATTCGCCTCAAGCCCCTCAGGCATTTCCAGAACCTTTTTGACAAACACTTCGACCTGACGCTTTTGCTTTTCTGATAAATCCAAAGCTGGTTCAGAAATTTTTAACGGGATCGTAAGGAGTTCTTTGAGAGCGCGCACCACATCGTCTAAATGAAGAACTTTTCTAGCAAAAAGAGAGATGAGTTTGAGGTGAAGAGCATTTTCCAACCATCTTAAGCAGCTGCTTAAGGAAATGATCACCTGCCTGACCCCTTCGACATCAGAAACGCGCCAGTCCCCTAGGAAAAACCCTTTTTCATCAACGACCACAACAGCGTTTTGTTCCACACCGTGATCGACTTCAGCCAACGAATCTTGAATCGTTTTTTTTTGTAGCCCCCTTTGGGTCATAAGATCGTTACTCGTCACGTTAAGTACCGTGCGTGTTTTGGGTAAATGAGTGAAAACGGCCGAACCAAAAAGATCTTTAAAAAGCCACTCGATTTCGATCTGTGATTCAGGTGGACCTCCGGGAAGATTCCAGACATGGAGCCCATCCCCTACCCGCGCAGCAAATGCATCAAGCCAACCCCAAAAAGATGCGATGGTCGTGTCTAAGTCGGGAGATTTATGGGCTGTGACAAAATGCGTACCTTCATACACTTTACCCATCCCAATAGGAAATAAGTTTTGATAATCTCCTCTTTCTACCCGTTTTCCAGCGATTTTCGCTCGGATTCGATAATTTTCCTCAAAACTCAGTCCAGAATACTGATTGAGCCACAGCTCAAAGCTGTTGAACGTATAATGGGGAACCATCTCCGCCTCATCGACCTTCTGAACAAATTGCAGCACTGCTGGAAGCAAAAAACAGGGCTCTTTCTCTTGTTCGATCAATGCTAAAAGAAGAGCATTGACCTCATCTCCCTTTTGCTTGTCTGAAAAATGCTTCAGTCCCTTGACTTTCTTTAGAGCTGCATCCAAACCATCGAACAGACGAAATTGTACGGAGTGATCACCTAAAGTCTTCTTCATATCACCTGATCATCGGATTGAGCAGGACTCGAACCTGCGACCGCCCGCTTAGAAGGCGGGTGCTCTATCCACTGAGCTATCAATCCAGAATGCCCTAATCTACCTTAAGCGTGAGGTATTTGGCAAGAATATCTCTTGCTTTTTAGTTTTGGCTTCAGCTAGCCTAGTGCGCATACTTATGATTTATATTTTGTGGATCTTCCCTTTTTTGTCTCTATTCTCCCAGGAGCAAGAAAGCACGACTTGCCATACAATCAACCTCAACGGAGAAACGCTCGAGTACACGGTTACCGTATCGGCGGGGAAAGTAGGGTCTATTTCCTACATCAAAAATACAACGATCGATCGGCCTATTACCTTCGCGTTTAACGGAGGACCAGGGTCTTCTTCCGTTTGGCTTCATATTGGCACATTGGGCCCCCGCCGTATCCTAACGCCGGAAGAGGGACAAAAGCCGATCCCTCCCTACCAGCTAGTGGACAATCTGGAGACAATCCTCGACCTTACCGATCTCGTATTTATCGATCCTGTCAGCACTGGTCTCAGTATAGAAAAAGCTGACGACTGTTACTCTATCCGTGGAGATATTACATCGGTCGGCGATTTTATTCGGGATTATTTGACACAGACCAGAAGGTGGAACAGTCCCAAATACCTTATTGGAGAAAGTTATGGGACAACCCGCGCTGTCGGCCTCGCCGAATATCTCCAAAATACGTATCAAATCTACCTCAACGGACTCATTTTAATTTCCAATGCGATAGACTTTCAAACCTTTGTCTTTACTGAAGATAATCCGCTCCCCTACTTTCTTTACCTACCGACTTATGCGGCGACCGCTTGGTATCACGGGCTGGCATCAGAGGGGAAAACTCTTAGCGAAGTGGTCGAAAGCTCTCGCACCTTTGCTTGGAAGGAATATGGACCAGCCCTCCTTTGTCCCAGCGGCTCTCATCCAGAAGAACTCTATCAAAAACTTGCAGAATTTACCTCTATTCCTGTAGAGCATATCAAAGAAAAGCACGGACTCATCGATGAGGATACTTTTTCGCAAGAGCTTCTCAGGGGAAAGGTGGTAGGGAGGTTTGACAGCCGAGTTGTGGGGAATGGTCCTGCATCCCTCGATCCCAGTTTATCTCAAATTGAAGGAATTTTTTCTGGTGCCTTTCACGACTATTTACACCGCGAACTCGAGTTCCAGAAATCCTATACGCTTTTTTCTTTAAAAACCAATGAACAGTGGAATTTTCACGACTATAACCACTGGGGCTATCCCAATCTCACAGGAACCCTGAGACGCTCTTTGAAAGCCAACCCTTCTCTAAAACTCTTTATCGCGGCAGGCTATTTTGATCTTGTAACGCCCTTTGGAACCATAGAATACACGCTCGGTCATGTTGATATCCCCAAAGAGCAGCTGCAAGTAGAATATTATCTAGGAGGACACATGTTTTACCTCACCCCCTCCGAGCGGATTCAATTCAAACAAAACTTAATCCATTTCTACAAAGACAGTCTATGAATTATGCAAGAGGTCTATTATACTTACTGCTTTTCAACCCATGTCTTTACGGACAAGAGGAAGAGGACACTGAACCGTTCATCCATCTGACCAACCATGAACTCACTCTTGGCCATGAAACCCTCCCCTATACCGCTATCACAGGATTTTGCCCCATCCTTCGAGAGGAAGGGAAAATTGCAGATCTTTTCTTCATCGCCTACGAATTGGATGACGAGGAAAATCGCCCCATCACCTTTGTCCTCCCTGGCGGGCCCGGTGGAGCCGGCACAATCCAGTCGATTTTGACCTTTGGACCGCGCCGCCTCTTAACTGCCCATGAAGGAAGAACGGTTCTCCCCCCTTACCAGTTGATCGACAATCCTGAGACACTTCTTAAAGAAACAGATCTTGTGTTCATCGATCCCATCAACTGCGGCTTTAGCTCAGCGACAGAACTCGCCAATCTTTCCCGCCTCTATAGCGTAGATGGAGATGTGGAAGTTCTCGCCGAAATGATCCATTCCTTGATCCGCCTTGGAAACCGCTGGAATTCCCCTATTTATCTTTTAGGGGGCAGCTATGGAACCCTCCGCGCTTGCGGCATTGCCTGTGCCCTCTCTCAGAGGTATGGCATCCTCCCTTCTGGCATGATTCTGAACGGCTGCGCTTTTGAATTCTCGACTCTCGTCTCCGAAAGAGATCAGGCGCTTGCAGACTGTCTTTTGATCCCCACATTTGCCGCTACAGCCTGGTACCATAAACGCTTATTTCCTGAAAAATCCCTAGAAGAAGTAGTCGACTATGCCCGCCGCTTTGCCTATGACGAATACGCTCCCTATATGCTGCAGCCATCGCGCCTTAGTTATGTTGAAAAACTTGTGTTTGAAGAAAACTTTGCGACACTCATCGGCCTTCCCAAGGGGGTCGTAAGGCGCTATAATGCCCGCATCGATGAAAAAATCTATTCCCAAGAGTTTTTCGGCTCAGAAAGAAAAGTGCTCGGACGCCTGGATAGCCGCTACTCAGGAGATGTCTTTACCGTCGACCCAGACGATGCGCACGACCCGAGTTACCTAGACTCCCTTGGTTATCAACCCGCCTTTAATGCCTACTTGCAAAAGGAGCTGGATACAAATCTTTTTTTAACTCCCTATCTAAGCTTTTCATCCGATGCCTCAATCCATTGGGACTATCAAACCTACGACTCGTTTGGCATCCCAGGGCTTCTCCAGCGTCTAAGACAGGTTCTTATCTTAAACCCCCTGGCTAAAGTCTTTATCGGCTCCGGCTACTATGACTGCCGCACGCCCTTTGCAGCAACGGAATACTGCTTTGATCATCTGGGCCTTCCCGAAAATTATACAAAAAATCTCCAATTCGAATACTACAAAGCAGGGCACGGATGGCTTTTTGACTATCCATCCTTAAAAAAATGGAAACAAGATCTTGTAAAATTTTACAAAAAATAATGCGAATTGCCGTTTACTAGCAACTAATGTAGACTGTTTCAATTAAAGGAGACTTTCTATGGTTATGCAGCTCAATAATCTTCAACAAGCGATTAGACAATATCATCTAAATCATCTAAACGGTCCACTCTTACTCAATTATCAAATGGGAGACCTCTTCCAAGAGGGGGAATCTCCTCAATATGGCCTACTGAACCAAATTCACGAATTCTTTCCAAAACTCGGAGCCAGAGTCTTAAGCGATAGACCCGATTTGAACATGGGGCAAGTGAGCCAAATCATTAACCAGTATCTCTTCTCTCAAAACAATGTTGTGCGCGCTATTGCATGGCCCATCTTCAGAGAGTATGTATCTATATACTGTCCATTGAGACCCATCGCAGGACAGCCTCTACATATTATTTAAGGATTCGATGGCACTTAAAATTGGACTGATCGGAGCCCATGGGCGTTTAGGAAAAGTCATTTCCGCCTTCGCTCCCGTAGTTCCTATTTTAAGGGCGACTCCTAGAGGGTCGCTTATGTGTGATGTTCTGATCGATGTATCGACGCCTGAAGCCCTCGCTGAAAACCTATCAGCGAATCTGCCGATCGTCATAGGGACAACAGGCCATCCACACTTTTCTCTGATTGAAGAAGCGTCAAAAAGGCTTCCCATTTTTTACGCCGCCAACTTTAGCTTGGGAGCCTCCTTACTGCTTCGCCTGGCCCAAGAGATCGCAAAATATTTTCCTGCAGATATTGATATCATTGAAACGCACCATAAAACAAAAAAAGACAAGCCAAGCGGCACTGCCTTATATCTGGCTAACCGCCTTCCTAACAGTACAGTTCATTCCATTCGCTCTGCGCTTTGTTGTGGGGAACATACCGTGATTTTTAACACGCCCCAAGAAAAACTGACGCTCACACATCAGGTGCACAACCGTGAGGCATTTGCCCAAGGGGCTCTTGCAGCTGCGCATTTTATCGCAATGCAACCTCCGGGTCTTTACGGCATGGACAATTTATTCTCTTCAAAGTAAACTCGCGTCCGTATGAAAGACGTCAAACTAGCTTCATTTGTGATCGGGAAAGATCAGCCTTTGACGGTGTTCTCTGGCCCTTGTGTGATTGAGTCGGAAGAATTTGCCCTGGAAACAGCTGCTGCTCTCAAAGAGATATTCAGCCATTATCCTTTTCAGTTCGTATACAAATCCTCGTTCGATAAGGCAAACCGCTCCTCCATCGATTCATTTCGAGGTCCAGGGATCAACCTAGGGCTTAAAATCCTTCAAAGAGTCAAGACAGAATGCGCCGTTCCGATTATGACAGATATACACCTGCCTGAAGAAGCAGCCCCTGCCGCATGCGTTGCCGATTGTATCCAGATCCCCGCCTTTCTCTGTAGACAAACCGATCTTTTAGTAGCGGCTGCAAAAACTCCAGCGACGATCATTGCGAAAAAAGGGCAGTTTCTTTCTCCATGGGATATGAAAAATGTCATTCAAAAACTAGAAGCGGCAGGGAAAAGAGAGATCATTCTGACGGATCGGGGCACCTGTTTTGGCTATCATAACCTCGTGAGCGACATGAGGGCAATCCCCGTTATGCAAAGCTTTGGCTACCCTGTCTGTTTTGACGCGACGCACTCTGTCCAACTGCCAGGAGGACTCGGACATGCCACAGCAGGACAAAAAGAGTTTTCATCGACCCTAGCAAAGGCGGCTATTGCAGCAGGGGCGAATGCCCTCTATATCGAAGCTCATCCCCGACCCGCGCAGGCAAAGTCTGATGCAGCGACGGTGATGGCTTTTGAAGATCTACACACTCTTCTTGCCCAAATTGAAAGGCTGTATGAGGCTGTGCAATGCTTTTCCGGTTCCTCGCTGTAATGCTTCCCTTGGGTGTTTGTGTTTGCTACCTTACGCTGCAGCTAACCCCGAAAGATGAACAGTGTTATCAAGACCTTGCGAAAGAAAGCCTGGAGTTAAGGACGCGCCATGCATTGGAAGAAACACCTGCGCATCAAAAACGACTGCATGTGCATAAAGATATTTGGACACAGGATAGGATGCGCCACTTTCGCATTGCATGCGACGAGTCAGAGCTGACGATCTACCAAAAAAAAGACAAAACAGAGGCGAAAGAAGTTCTCCAATCAATCTACGGCGCCCTCGATAGTGAGTGGAGCCTTTCGGCCGATTACGGCATCTATACCTTCCCGTCGAACCAGTTCATTGCGGAGCAAAACTGTCAGATTACCCAAGGGGAAAATACCATCCGCGGCGACCATCTCCAGATCGATTTGGCACAAGAAATCCTGTCTTATGAAAATCCTCGGGGCCACTTGATAGCGGGTCCCATGGATTTTACTGCCCAAACGTTGCGGTGGGACAAAAAGCAAAAAAAGCTCTTTCTCTCAGAGGATGTGAAGATTCAGCAAAGCGATCAAATGACTATCTTTGCAAGCCAGGGAGTGATCGACTTTCCCGATCTCAAACCTTCTCTCATCGTCCTGACAGGAGAAGTCCGCCTGATTTCTAATGCTATTCGACACCAAAAGAGTTTTGCCGTAGCCGATATTTTGATCTACAACCCCAAAGAAGAAACGATTCTTTTAAGGGCAGATCCACGAGTTCTTTTTTGGCAAGAAGGGCTTTCCTTAAGCGCCCCCCAAGTTTTGATCCATAAAGACTGGACAGTCCGTGGGATCGGCGACGTCCACTTTGCTTTGGATCACTTAGAACAAGACTACATCGACAACCTTTTTAAGCAGTATTTATGAAACTTCTCGAAGTCAAACAGCTTGTGAAAAGATTTGGAGGGAAACCTGTTGTCAATGGGCTTTCATTCCATGTGAACCCTGGAGAAGTGGTAGGGCTTTTGGGCCCGAATGGCGCTGGGAAAACCACCGCGTTTTATATGACGATCGGCCTCATCAAACCCGATGAAGGGGAGGTCTATTTTAAAGAAGAAAAGATCACTCACCTCCCGATTCATAAAAGAGCGAAGCTTGGATTTGGTTATCTGGCTCAAGAACCCTCCATTTTCCGCTCTCTTTCTGTCGAAGACAACATCCTTTCCGTCCTTGAAACCATGCGCCTCCCTCATCCGAAAAGGCGGCTTGAGGCACTTTTGCAAGAACTGCATTTAGAACATCTCCGAAAAGAAATCGCCTCTACTCTATCCGGCGGGGAGCGAAGGCGGCTCGAAATCACCCGCTCCCTGGTGACTGAGCCCTCATTGCTCCTTTTAGACGAACCTTTTGCCAATATCGACCCTCTTGCAGTCGCCGATGTCAAGCACCTCATCCGCATTCTCAAACAAAAAGAAATTAGTGTTCTCATCACAGATCACAATGCGAGAGAAATTTTTTCTATTGTAGACCGTTCTTATTTAATCCAAGATGGGAGAGTACTGCTTGCTGGGGCAACAGACACGCTCGTTAATGATCCGCGAGCGAGGAAAACTTATCTTGGAGAAGATTTTCGGCTTTAGGAGCTGTACAACAGTGCCTTAATACAGCCTCCACTGAAATGCGATCTAAGCAATCGCTTCTCTTACTCCCGCCGCATCCATCCATATAACAGGGCCGACAGCTGAGCGTCTCTACGACGATCTGTGCATCTGGGTTTCTCCAAGGCCCCCAAGTGATCTCAGAGGTAGGTCCAAAAATTGCGACCACCTTTTTTTTCAACGCATTGGCCATATGAAAGGGCACGCTGTCGACGCATACGAGCACCTCGCTCATCTCAATAAAGGCAGCTAGATCTTGTAAAGAAATCTTTCCGCTCCTGTTGATTACATCAAGTCCGTGAGTGATCTCTTCTACCATTTGCTTTTCTAAGGGATCAGGCCCTGAAGTAAACACAATCCTTTTTCCTTGTCGTATAAGTTCCACAGTCAATGCACGCATCTTTTGCACGGGCCAGCATTTAAAGAGCCACCTCGAAGTGGGATGTATCAACACAAAAGGTCCATCTACCCAGGCCTTCACCTGCTCTTTTGACGCCTCAAATACTTTAAGAAAAAGCTCTCTTTCTTCCAGATCGGGAAAGATTCCGATCCTTCTCAAGGCATCCAAATTTCTCTCTACCGTGTGCCTTAAACTAGGACAGTGTTTTACAATGTGAGTATAGATCGTTTTTTGCCACCTACCCTTAGGTTGAAAACCCACCCGAATGGGAGCCTTGGCAGCCTTCGCTGCAAGGGCGCCGCGGTCCCCTTCAGTCAAATTAATGACCAAATCGTAGCCCTCTTTCCTGAGATCTCTCCAAACTTTCCATTCTTTAGCGATCTTTTGAAAAAACCCCAGATGTTTCCACTTTCGATCGTAACCTATAAGCCGATCGACATTTGCATTCCCTTCGAGCATGGGGAAAGAATCTTGATAGATATAGGCGTGCACCTCAGCCCCAAGCCGTTTTTTCAGCACGTGAAACACAGCCCCTGTTAAAAGGACGTCCCCGAGCTGGCGCAGCTTGATGACTAAAACTTTTTTGACACCCGTTAAGTCTGGATAATCGCCATAGGTCATTGCGACATAATTTTAAATTTTTTCACAATTTTGCAATAGAACTTCGTGAGATTTATTCCTCGGCCCCTTACAATGCTTTAGCAAAACGTAATGGAGAATATATGACCCAAGCAAGTAGCAAAACGCTCGAGCAAACTCTTTCCATCATTAAGCCAGACGCTGTTGGCCAAAACATGATCGGAAATATCATTGAATATTTTGAACGCGAGGGTCTTAGCGTAATTGCGGCGAAAATGATGTGTCTTTCAGAATCGCAAGCCCAATTATTTTACACCATGCACAAGGACAAGCCCTTCTTTTCAGAACTGGTAGAATTTATGACCTCTGGTCCTATTCTAGTGATGGTGCTCGAGGGAGAAAATGCGATCTCTCGCAATCGTCAAATTATGGGAGCCACGGACCCGTCTAAGGCGGAAGCTGGGACCATCAGAGCAGACTTTGCAACATCCATTGAAAGAAACGCAATTCATGGTTCCGATTCTCTGCAAAATGCAAAAATAGAAATTCCGTTCTTTTTCAACTCTGGAGAAATTTTTCCAAGAGTCTAAGAAAGCGCCTACAAAGGAATGGTTCGTCCATTAGGTTTTACACTGGGGTGTCACCCACTTACAAACACCCTATCCCAAAACATAGATAGAAATTATAATTTTAAGTTATAAAATAAAGTAACTTTCCATTATAATTTTTAATAAAACAATATTTTCAAAACTATTTATGTCAAATAATACCAATAATATTATGAACAGCCCTCCTTCATGCCAGCAACCCTGGAAGATGAGGCAACCTGAATGGGTCTGTCGCGATTGCTGGCGTGTATTTAGAAATAAGGAGAATTTTAAAAACCATACCTCCTCCTCTTCCATCTACCAACGCCACCTTCCTTACACTTGCGATAGAGCGTACATTGCAAACCAAGTGGACCAAAAGCGTCGTATTTTCTTGCTAGTTGATCTCATCCTCGAAAGCCGAGCCCCCAATGGGACGTACATCTGTGAAGCAGCACGCAGTCAGCTCATCCAACGTCATAAAAATAGCTTGCAAGCAGGGCAACCCCTCGAAAATTATACTCGCTGGGCCATTCAAGAAAACTATCCGTCTTTCATGAATTACGCTAATGCTCATCCATATATTCAACAAAAATTCAAAGAATTATCACCCATCAAAATACCTTCACACATGGAATGGACTAATCAACAGTATAAGGGGTTTAAGGATGCAATCCGGCAACTGCACTCCATTACTCCTATGACAGCTAATGGTGCCATCTGGAGCCAGCGGGACAGGAGCTGCTTGACCAAATACATGCAAGAAAAACTCCAAACACTTGAAGGCGATGCTGAGCAAACCGAAGAAGAAGAGATTTTTACGACGCCCCAACAAATTCCAGCTACTCCATACTATACTCCAGTTACGACTTCGCCTCTCCCCTGGCAGAGCCCATCACCGCTCAGCATACTGCCATCGAAAGGTAGCATTCAATGGATAAAAAAAGATCCTCGGACTCATTATACCTATAATGATTTAAATTTTCTTTTGCACACACCATCCCCCCACAATTGAAAAAGAGAAGTCAATGACTTCTGCTAATGTCTTAAATTTCTCCAGGTTGTT
>Ga0155739_122_pt2 | contig 12181 bp, 17 predicted proteins | sample RifCSPlowO2_01_FD_107393 | JGI IMG/M metagenome (GOLD analysis project Ga0155739, IMG submission 107393) | Chlamydiae bacterium RIFCSPLOWO2_01_FULL_44_52
ATCCTTCGGGCACCGAGAAAGAGAGGGCAATCATGACGAAGCGTATAGCAATCAATGGGTTCGGGCGAATTGGGCGGCTTGTAGTGAGGACCCTTCTTAAGCATCCGAATTTAGAAATTGTTGCCATCAACGACTTGGTTCCTCCGAGCAACCTGGCCTATCTTTTTAAGTATGACACTGTGCATGGGATCTGTCCTCACGAGATTCGTTCAGATGCTACGGATCTTTTTGTGGATGGGAAAAAAATCTGTGTTTTTTCTTTGAAAGACCCGGCGGAACTCCCTTGGGAGGATCTCAAAATTGATTATGTAGTGGAGTCTACGGGGAGATTTACGCATCTTGAAGGTGCTAAGAAGCATATTGAGGCGGGGGCAAGGCGGGTGTTGATTTCGGCTCCTGGACAGGAGGGTATCCCGACTCTTGTAGTGGGTGTGAATCATACGACATATAATCCGCGGAAAGATTTTGTGGTGTGCAATGCTTCTTGCACGACAAATTGCCTAGCGCCGCTTTGCAAAGTTCTTTTAAATGAATTTGGGATTGAAGAAGGGCTGATGACCACAGTCCATTCTTTGACAGCTAGCCAGCCGACAGTTGACGGCCCTTCTCATAAAGACTGGAGGGGTGGTAGGGCTGCTGGCTATAATATTATTCCGGCTTCGACGGGGGCTGCGAAGGCTGTGATCTTAGCGCTGCCGGAACTAGCAGGAAAGCTTACTGGCATGGCATTTCGCGTTCCTACGCTGGATGTATCGGTAGTCGATCTTACGGTTCGGCTATCGAAAGATACGACTTATGAGGCGATTGGGGAAGCGATGGATCGAGCATCGAGAACCTATCTCCAAGGGATTTTGGCGACGACTGATGAGCCTTTGGTCTCTTCCGATTTTATCGGCCATTCTTCTTCGTGCATTTACGACAAACTTGCAGGGATTGGGCTGAATCGCCGTTTTTATAAATTAATTGCATGGTACGACAATGAAATGGGTTATTCCCGACGTGTTGTTGACCTGTTGGAGTATATGAGCCAAAGTGAATGAATCCAGATGACTTCAACGAACTGAACCCTTTAACACTTGGAATATTGAGTGAATTTTACACGCGAACCTATCATAGAAACAGTCATTACCCCTCGCGAAGGATGCAAGTTAGCGATCCGGAACAGCAAGGTAAGTGGCGGAGAAGATTATTTTGTTGATGCTGTGGAAGTAGTGTCTTTTGGACACTCTTTCTTTTTCCGCTCGTTAGAGCGACCCCAGTCTTTTTTAGTTCCTGTGAGTGATTATGAGGTCCTAGAGCTCAAAGAGACTCGTATGGTTCTGAAAAATATTTCTACGGACAAGGCGATTAAGATTGGTGGAGGCAAGCTGAAGGAAGAAGAAGCTTCTCTTACTGAGTCTCGTCCTGCACCGGAGCGGGAATCTCGTAAGCGGAAAGGGAGAAGGGGCCGCCGTCGTGAGCGTAAGGAAGTGGAACCAGTGGGGATGACTGCATCTGAGGTAACCAACGAGCCATCAGCTGCGGATCAAGGAGTGGAAGAGGCTCCCTCTTTTATTTCTAAGTTGTTTCCTCCACCGTCTACTTTGATTAAGGAGTCTTTGAGCAAATATAAGCCTGTAGAGGAGGTGGATTCTTTGGCCAAAGGGGCTCAGGAGAAGAAGGGAATGGAAGACGCTATGCTTGATCATCCTGGTGCAGGATTTCCGGAGGAAGACGAAGAGCAATAATCTTTGTTTTTCATTTTTTGCCCGTATTTTACAAAAATGCGGGCTTGCATCAATCTCTTCTGAATCTTAAAATCTTCTTCTTTCTTTGCTTGGATGGTGGAATGGTAGACACTAGGGACTTAAAATCCCTTGGGAGCAATCCCGTGCGGGTTCGAGTCCCGCTCCGAGCATCTTAATTTTTAGTAGATTAAAGACTTGCATTGAAAGTGCTGAACTTGGAAGGTAGTTATTTTGTCCAACCCCTGTCCAACTTTTCTTTGCTGACAGGTTGGAGAGAAGCTCTTAACGCTTTTGACCATAGGAAATTAAAATCATTTACACTATAATTTTGATCTATTAGGTTCAGAGATACCTCATGCGCACATATCATCATTACGGCATTCCTACTGAAGAAGAGAGAAAAGATGAAACTTTAGTTGAAGTAGGTAGATTTAAATTTTATTCTACTCCTTTTGAAGCTAATAAATGGCATATTCAATGGCACCGCTTTCCTGAAGGTCACGGGCTGCCAGAGTTAATCACAAAGGTTCCTCACATTGCTTTTCAAGTAGATGATCTCGATGCAGAAATTGAGGGCGCAAAAATTCTTTTCGGGCCTTATAGCCCATTGCCAGGTTATCGAGTGGCTATGATCGAAGAACAAGGAGTCCCGATCGAGTTGGTTGAGACAAAACTAACAGATGAAGAGCTGTCCTTACTTGAACAAAAAGAATTCGATAAGAGGAAACCGTATTGAAGATTCCAGCAGAAGAGAGATATTCTAAACACAAGATCACAATTCATGGGCTCCAAATGGCCTATGTTGATGAAGGAAAGGGAGATCCGATCCTCTTTCTTCACGGCAATCCCTCATCTTCTTATGAGTGGCGTAATGTAATCCCGCATCTTGTTGATATGGGGCGGTGCATTGCCCCAGATCTTATTGGCATGGGGGATTCGGATAAGCTACCTAATAGCGGTCCATCATCGTATCGTTTTATTGAGCATCGCAAATACCTTGACAGGTTTCTTAAGGCTCTTAACGTGCAGAATCGCATCACTTTAGTACTTCACGATTGGGGTTCGGCGCTTGGCTTCGATTGGGCGTATCGCCATTCCCAGTCAATTCACGCCATTGCATACATGGAATCCTTTGTCAAACCGATTGATTCATGGGATGAATGGCCTGAGGAGGCAATTGCATTGTTTCAGACAATACGATCGGGTGGGGGTGAAGAGTTAGTGCTCGACAAGAATTTTGTTATAGAAAATATCTTGCCAGCAGCTGTTTTGCGGAAACTATCCGATGCTGAAATGGATGTCTATCGCCGGCCTTTCAAAAATCCGGGAGAATCAAGGCGTCCGACGTTGACATGGCCACGAGAGATTCCAATCGCAGGGAAACCACACGACGTCCATCAAATCATCGAAACTTACGGTAAATGGCTTAGCTCTTCACATATTCCAAAATTGTTCATTGAAGCTATTCCTGGCGCAATGTTCCAGTCACATCGAAATTTTGCTAAAACATGGCCAAACCAGACACACGTAAACGTTCGAGGAGGCCACTTTGTATCAGAAGATTCTCCTGACGAAACGGGAACAGCGATCGCTGCATGGCTAAAAAAACTCAGCCATTGAGGATCTGTCGATGAGGGAATGTCTACTGCGCTACCAGGCCTCTGCATGTGGATATTTCAGAGATGGTTATTTTTCCTACAGCACAAGCTTCAGTACATCATATCTGAGGGAATAGTCCTAAACAATAGTGCTTCTATTCCCTCATTTAGGTTGGGGTTTCATATATTAGGGCAATCGTGAGAATGGTTGCTAGTGTGATGGCAGAAAGAATCCACATGGCTAACTGATAGCCGGACATAAAAGCATTAGGATCTGAACCGGTCTCAAAAATTTTTCTAAAAATCGTCAAAATGATCGCTATACTCAGAGCCCCTCCTGCGTTTTGCACAGACCATAAAACACCTGTGGCAGTTCCTGCGAAATGATGCGGAGCCGATGCAATAGCTGTTGTTGTAGCTGGGGTTCTTGCGATTCCCCATCCGATTCCAAGTAGAATAAGTGAAGCCAATACAAAAAAGATTGAAGTATCAGCTAAGAAAAAGGCTTGGAGAATGGTGCTTATGCAGAAAAAAGAAAGTCCGATAATCATCAGTTTTTTTGCTGAAATTTTGGCCATCAAGTGTCCAACATAAGGAGACAGAAGAGCTATGCAAGCAGTAATGGAAAGTATCATGAGCCCTGCTTGGTATGCAGCCTGATGACGAATTTGAATCAAATACAGAGGTATCAGGAATAAATCCGAAGTAAAGACAAAGACAAGACCAAACATGACCAGTGTAGGGAAGAGGAACCCCTGGTTAAAAAGTAGAGCAAATGGAATAAGGGGAGATAGTGAATGTTGTTCCGAGAAATAAAACCAAATGAGAAAAACTAAAGCGCCTATAGCAAGTAGTATAGTTTTCTCACTTGCCCAGCCCCAATCCGGAGCATGCATCAGACAAAGGACTAAAGCGCCTAGTCCCGCCGTAAATAAGAAAAAACCTTTTAAATCGATTTTTTGCCCGCCCGATTCTTGCCGAGATTCCTTTGCCAGCATAGCACTTAAAATGGCGCTCGCGATTGCAAAAGGTACATTGATATAAAAAATCCAACGCCAACTCAGTGCACTAACTAAAAATCCCCCTACAGCAGGCCCAGCTGCCATCCCCAATCCTCCGATACCGCTCCAGATACCGATAGCTCTTGCTTTTTCTTTTCCGGGAAATGCATGTGATATCAAAGCTAATGCACTGGGAATGATAGCTGCGCTTGCGGCGCCTTGCATAAGCCTACAGAAAATTAGCCATTCCGGAGATTCTGCAAGACCCGCTAGAAGGGAAAAGAGGCCAAAGCATGACACCCCTAATATATTCATCATCCTTCGTCCAATATGGTCTGATAATCGTCCAAATGTGATGATCAGGATTGTAATAGCGAGAATAAAAGCGTTCATTACCCATTGAAGTTGGACCATGGAAGCAGACAAATCTTTTTCAATAGCGGGAATAGCTGTATTGACAATAGCAAAGTCCAACCAAACGACAAAGCAGCTTAAGCTACAACTTATTAAAGTGCCCCACTTGGACCGATCTTGCACAGGTTCCACTTTTTATTCCTTATTTTTTAGAATGTCGGGTTTGGTCAGGCGGCGTGATGCGGGGCGATTTAACTAAAATTTTTTGACATCTCTCTGCAGAAAATAATTACCAAAATTCCCTTTAAGTATCCAGTACCAAAAGTTGCTGCTCGTCTCACAGCTGCAAGTCCTCTCTCTGGATCAGCAACCGCAGCTATAATCATGGCCAAGCGCCGAAACAGGCCCATGTTCTCTGCACTGTGTCCTCGATCCATCAAATTATCATCCTCCTCGAAAATTACATCAGCTATCCAGTGGCATTTATTCTCGATGCTCCAGTGCTGCCGGACCCATTTAGCAAAATCCTTTGCAGATGCTCGACGGCTGGAAATATAAAGCCGTCTGAAAACTTCGTTGGTAGCTGATCCTTCAATGCACCTGGAATTTTTCTGAACCATTTTTGAATATAGCTCTTAAGAGCCCCGGCGGGGGTTTTTACCAAAAACCACCAGAGAGCTCCATGAGAAGGAGCTGAGACTCTCTCTCCAAGGAGAGAGGAAAACCAGTCTTCTTGAAGATCAGCATAGTCAGCGATCTCTTCGATCGTGTTGCATCCGCAAAAAAAGCCACAAAGAACTACAAGAGACAGATACCAAACAGGATACAGTACTCGGCTTTGATTGCGTCGATAATCAGGCAAATCGGCAAACGCCCCCTAACTGTCTCTGCGAAGACCTCGGCATTAAATTCCTTGCTGGCTTCCAGGATTTTGGCATCAATCGGTTTGCGGCGTGACATAGAACCTCCTTAAATTTGAGGTATTTACTATGCCATGTTACCTGATCTGCTATCAAAAATTTTTAGTTAAATCGCCCTGACTCTCTTTCTTGTTCAGTAAAAGGAAACAGTTTGGCAAGAGCCTGTTTACACTCTTGAAGTTTGATATCTTTCCAAGATCGATGATCTTGCTCGTTCTTAGTATTGCGCAGGACAGGCAGAAGCTGTTGTCGAAAATCGGTTTCATCGAACAAAAGAGACTCAGGAGAGATTTCTTGGGGATTTTTAATTGAACTCATGCCGACATAGAGAATAAAGGCCAGTCGTAATTGCTCTGAGTTGAACTGCATCTTGGTCAATAGGTGATGAGCATCAAATAAATCGCGTGATGCATTCCGAGCAAATAAAGCAGTCAGTTTCCCAGCTGCTAGCTCATGAAAATCAAGAATTCGAATTCCGTGTATTTGATGGTGTCCAGTGACTTTAGAGGAGCATTTTTAAATATCCCAAAGCGGGATTCTGAACATAAAATTCAGGTCGACTTCTAGATTACCCTGGTTCCCAAGTACACCTTGATACTTCAGCTGCCATTTTCCACCAGCATGTTTGGTAGGAATACGATGTATCGTAAGATTTTCTCGTTGAAAAACAGCTTCCAAAGCCTTCTCAATAAGGGGACGTTCGCTCATCATTCCTTCACGATCCGGCATTCCTATATAATTTAAATTAATATCAACTGATAGGCGAGGAAGATCGAAGACAAAAAGGTTAAGAGCAGTACCTCCTTTCAACACTAGCCGCTCTTGTAAAAAAGGGTGGGCATTAATTCCCTCAAGAACATTCATCAGGTGCCAGACTTTTTCCACTATTTCCACACGGAAACCTGTGTGACCCGATTCTCGAATGAGCAGTTCTTTAGAAAGTTTCATGAGGTTCTTCCCAAGTTCTCTGGAGTAATGATTTTGGAACAATAAGGTTCCATCTAGCAACAAGCTGATTTGACTCTTTATTATGAAGATCTAAATAATGAGCGCCTTTTGGTACAAAACTATCAAAAGCTACTAAATCATTTTCTGATAGACTAAATATTTCACGATGTTGATCGAGAAAAAATGCCACTCGAGCATAAGTAGTCGCATTATTCAAAAGTTTTGCATAGGCCAGTACCTGCTGAAGGTTGAGATATTCAATAGATTCTAAAGAACGCCAAATTTCTTCCCAGTTACCGATCAGCGCAGGTCTGTCAAGAATATCTACAAAAGTGCGTTCTAAAGTTGTAACCCGAATCTTGCATCCCTGATAATCGACAATTTCAATACCGAAATCTGGACTAACTAGAGTTCCTTTAGGAATGGAAATACTTTTAAAAGCGATATTACGAAAAATAAAAGGAGGCTTTAATTTTCTCTGAGTAACATAGATAAAATCGGTTCGTAAAGAATGAAGCTTCCCATGAAAACTCAAAGATGTATGGTATGCCAAAGTGGCATCGGCAGTTATTTTACTTGCGATTAGATAAGGATCGATAGGATGAGTTTTTGCTTCAGCACCTTTGGATATTGTGTAATAAAGGCCCTTCCGAATTCGGATGATGTGTCCTTGCCGAAGATGATAAGCCAACAAGTTATCCAAAGTGCTGCTGCTTTTCTCCATCCCGAGAGCAGCCCTCACCTCTTCGGTCGTAAAGATCTGATTATGAGCTAGAAATGTTTCCATGTTCATGACTTGAAGATATTCTCTGTAACTACTAATAATATTAGTGGTTAAGGAGATTTTCTTCAAATAAAAATTCCATTTAAAATTTTAATTCGCCAGTCAACGATCCGATTATTGCTAAATTTTCACCAAATAGGCATGATTTTGTTCGATTCGTTACACTAGGTTAGTAGTCGATGAGAAAGTTGGAGCATCTGGAAACGTTCATAAAGGTAGTAGAAGCAAACAGTTTGGCATTGGCAGCTAAGCGATTAGGCCTCTCTGCTGCGGCTATTAGTAAACAGATAAGTGCCTTAGAAAATGAGTTGAAAATGAGTTTGCTGTCTCGAACGACAAGACGTTTGGAATTAACAGAATTGGGGCGCGTCTATTACGAGCACTGTAAGGGAGTGATGAAAAAGATTGACGATCTCGATGGGGTTATGAATTCCCTTCAACAAGAGCCTTCCGGAAAATTAACCGTGCTTTCAAGTCGATACTTTGCCGACCATTGCATAGTCCCTCATTTACAGGAATTTTTCGCAAAATATCCCAAAATTACACTGGACCTTATCATCATTAGCCGAGCTTCCGATTTATCCAGAGAAGATATCGACCTATTCTTTGGAATTACTCATGCTGTCCCTCCTGAAGCAACTCAGCAAGAAATTGCTAAAGGACATTTTTCTTTATGCGCTTCTCCTTCTTATCTAAAGCAATATGGAATTCCCAAGACTCCTCAGGATTTGTCCCATCATCGTTTTATCACTTATAGCGTAAGACAATCCTGCCATCGACTCTCTTTCAACAATGGAAGCGAGATCTATCTCAATCCTTTATTGCGGGTCAGCGATACCAAGATGATGATTTCTTGCGCTCTTCAGGGATTAGGATTCATAACACTCCACCATCTAGAATCAGAAAAACACTTATCCGGAGGGACTCTTGTAGAGATCTTGGCTAAATTTAGAGAACCTCCCCAGCCTATTTATTTGGGCTATTTCCAAGATCGATATCTGCAACCCAAAGTACGTTATTTTATTGAGTTTTATCAGGAAAAATTAAAGAAAACAGGTGCGTATGCTACTTGAAAAAAACAAAAAAGCGAAAATTTTCGCTGATTTACATAACAAAAAAGAACCTTTCATTTTAGCCAACGCATGGGATGCGGCAAGTGCAAGAATTTTTGAAAAAGCAGGATTTTCAGCCATTGGAACTACAAGTGCAGGTATTGCTGCAGCGAAAGGATATCGAGATGGACAAAATATGCCTTTAGAGGAAGTACTCGACACTGTGAAACAAATTCTTTCTGCTGTAGAGCTTCCTGTATCTGTGGATATAGAAGCTGGTTTTGGCAAACGCAATGAGGAGCTGGTGCGTAACATAAAAAAAGTGCTGTCTTTAGGAGCAGTGGGAATCAATTTTGAAGATGGGACCGGCTGCAAGTCTTTTCCTCTTACGCCGATCGAAGAACAAATGAATAAAATTCGAGCAATTCGAACAGAAATCGCCTCGGAAGACTTATGGATTAACGCACGCATCGATGTTCTGTATCTGGGACTGCTAGAAAAAGAGGCTGCTTTAGATGAAACAATTCGACGCGCTCATGCTTATTTAGAGGCTGGAGCTAATTCTGTCTTTGTTTTTGGTGGTGTGAATGACAAAGATTCAATTGCCCGTCTTACTCGTGAAATTAAAGCTCCTCTTAACCTGTTAGCCAATCCTCAACTTCCATCTATCGAAGAATTGCAGAAACTAGGAGTAGCCCGAGTTAGCTTGGGATCAGGTCCAATGAGGGCCTCTTTAGGCTTACTAGAGGAAATTTCCCAAGAACTCTTGAAATTTGGAACGTATCAAAGTTTAACAAACAAAGCAGTTTCTTATTCTGAGCTTCAAGAACTTTTTGATTAACAATTTTATGGAGTTTTTATGTCGATGCTAAAAGGAAAAACGGTAATTATTACGGGAGCAAGCCGAGGAATTGGACAAGCAATCGCATTGAGATGTGCCGCAGCTAAGGCAAATATCGTTATTTTGACTAAAGACTCCCCAGCGAATATCGACGAGACAGCAAATCAAATTATTGCAGCTGGAGGACAAGTATTGGCCCTCAGTATCGACGTATCTGATTATAATGGAATCGAGCAGGCTGTAGCTCAAATGGTTGCCAAATTTGGCGGTGTTGATATCGTAGTCAATAATACGAGCGCGACATGTCTTACTGATATTTTGCATACAACACCTGAGCAATTTGATTTAGTACTGTCAACGAGCGCTCGAGCTGCATTTTTCTTAAGCCAAGCTTGTCATCCCTGTCTGCAAAAATCCTCAAATCCGCATATCATCAATAGACTTGCCATAATTGCGCGGTAACAAGGTACCGCGCAATTATGGCAAGTCTAATATTTCTCCTCCTCTAACAATGGATCCTTTCTGGTTTAAGAATCACTTGGCTTTTTCTATGGGAAAATAGGCCATGAGCATGTGCACCCTAGGAATGGCAGAACAATTCAAACGAGATGGAATCGCCGTGAATTCTCTTTGGCCAAAAACCACGATTGCAACCCAAACTATCAAAGATCATTTTTTGCCAAAAGTACACGCATCAAGCCGGTGGCCCTCAATCATGGCAGATGCAGCCTATGAATTATCTTTGCGCAATTTCCACCAATACTCAGGTTGCTTTTTGATGGACGAAGATTTCCTTCAAGAAACAGGTCAGACTGTTTTTTCTCAAGTATGCCGTGGATCCTGCTTCTACCTTGATACAGGCATTTTTTCTCCCCATTGAAGAGCAGAGAAATCGAGTGCCTCAAGAGTTGTTTGTTTTTAATCAACCTAAGTAGTGAGCGACACAAAATCCCGAAATTGCCAATTCAATTGTCGTAACCGCGATACGACAATCAGAAAATCAACACGGTTCTATTTCATTAGACCTCTTGCATAACTCAGGTCTATATCACGCCATTATATGAAAGAGCTCGCTGCGCCGGCTCCAAATCCTCCTGCGATAGTCTGCCCCTCTGCTCCAAGTCCGGCAGATTGAGCTATGGCTGCAGCAAAGCATCCTCCCATGAGAGCAGCGAATGCTTTTTTAGCTGGTTCCTTCAATTTTTTTACGAGGTCTTCTATGGGTTTCATATCTGGTAACATTTGAGTGATTTGTTTTGTTGAAAATGTGCCGCCGGCCAAGACGCCACCAGCTGCTCCCACTACTATTCCAGGGGTGCCGCTTTTTAAATATGTTCCTCCAATTAACAGAGTTAAGAAGGCAGCTCTCAAGAGAGTCAATGAAGAGGAGTCTTCTGTATTTTTTATCTGATTTTTAATTTTTTCAATATCATCAGTTAAACGTAATTTTTCAACCTGAGAAACACCTGGAGTCGCGAGTTTCTTTTCCATTGTATCTAAGGCTTTTATATATTGGTCTTTTTCAGCCTCGCTCAATGCCACTGCTTGGGGCATCACATGCATTAGAAGGTGTGAAAACCACATAGCAGTTGAAAATGCAAATGCTCCCCAGGTCAGGGACTCTAATTGTTCAATTTCTTCTGGCGTGGTGCTACAGCTGGATTTCAAAAACGCTTTCATATCATCCCAAGGAGTCTCGGATATCCCAAGCATCTGAGTTAATAGGACACTGGCTACGAACTGTGTTCCTATAACGGCGCCGTCATAGCCCGCTTTCATGGCTTTTTTCAAAGCGGTTGGTGAACAATAGGGAGAAATCGCTTTTCTAGCCTGATTTATTTTCTGAAGACATTTGTCTTTGAAGGATAATAAGCCTTTAGGTGCTTCCAGTTCTGTGTCACAGGTAGGGCAACTAGAGGAAGAAACCAACGCTTTTTTTATACACTCTGGGTGAAAAAAACAACTGGTCGTCTCGCTTTTAGCTACGTAATTTTCAGGAACTCGATCCTTGAACTTTTCGAGGTTATCTTTAACGCATTTATGGAATATTTGAGTCATGAGAGCATCTGAAGTCGATTTTCCTAAGTCTTCCCAAGTCGGATTATTTCTCCATATCCGTTCAATATATTTTTGATTCAACTTTTTGTGGGCGAAAGCTTTTGTCTGATTTTTTGGATTAGCAATGAATTGACGACACACTTTGCATTGAATATCAGAGTTAGTATTAACATGGTAAGTATAGATTGTGCTAATTGCTGTTTTCATTAAAGAGATTATATAGTTTCGGGCAGTTTATGTACATATTGATCACTCCCATTAACGGAAGCCGGAAGTTGACCCCCTGACCCTCGTAGAACAGACTCCTCTCAGGTGTTTTGGGGAAATACATAGGGATAAGCTCCTTCGGTTTTTAAAAAAAACCTAAAAAACAAGTCTACCGAGTCCAACTGAAGGGCGGTGGCAGGTGGCGATTTATCGAGTTTTGAAGGAACGAGGATTGTTGTGAAAGACAAGGAAAAAATACCGAACAAAAGTAAGTGAGAAAAGAACCGCATCTTTTTCTAGTTGATAAGGTCATGGCATGTTAGAGCTCTTTAAAAAACAAGGAGTCTATCTATGCCGATCTGTATCAGAAGCCAAAAAACTTGAATGGAACCGTCTCATTGAGGAGCAATGCCAAAGCGGCCTCTCCATTGAAAAGTGGTGCCGACAGCAAAATCTCATCTCTCATACCTTTCACTATTGGAAAGATAAGCTCTTCCCCAAATAACTGCAAAAAGCCTGTTTCATTGAACTCAATGTGAGACGCTCCGATGTCATCTTTTTGCAAGCTCATTCTGGGGTGTCAAGAATCTGCCTAAAACGGCAGATTCTGTGCGACCGGTATGTCGCTACACTAGGAGGTGAAAGTCCTTCACGGGCTCTAGTAAGGAGAACCGTTAGAGAAGGCAAGGGT